>Ga0209181_10000429_pt1 | contig 77590 bp, 75 predicted proteins | sample MAT05_FD_187208 | JGI IMG/M metagenome (GOLD analysis project Ga0209181, IMG submission 187208) | Freshwater microbial communities from Lake Fryxell liftoff mats and glacier meltwater in Antarctica - MAT-05 (SPAdes) (version 2) | ecosystem: Environmental > Aquatic > Freshwater > Ice > Liftoff... | reverse complement strand
CCTTGAACCCGTTCAAATTGAAGCGCGAAATCGACGATACTCTTGCCCGAATCTTTAACAATGCTCGGTACGCTGACTTGTGAGTCAACGATAGGCCCTTCGGTACGATTAGTTGTGAGTCAATTCGGAAAGCGCAGTTGCATTTGGGCTAGACGAGGATTGTGGCCCAACTCGATAAATAGCGTTTTGCGGTTCTAGCCCTAATGCAGTGGTGATTTTTCTGGAAAGCTTATCGCCCCGTTCAGACGAATACGCTCGACCGCGACGAAGCCATCGAACCCCATCACCGCCGTCATTCTCGTCCTGAGCTTGTCGAAGGGCGCAGATCCAACTTGTAACCCCGCGAAGCGCAAACCAGTCCCCTCTCCCTTGAGGGGAGAGGGCTAGGGAGAGGGTGACGGTGGAATGAAGTTTGGCGTTTGCCACGGCTTTATTTCGCCGAACGGCGAGTCACTTTTGGCATTGCCCAAAAGTAACCAAAAGGCTAGCCCCTACTGCCCGCCTGATCCTCCAGTGCTCGCGTTGTGCGGGACGCGTCAACGGCACACGAATGCTTCGCTGTCGCTACGCAGAGTGTGTGCCGACGACGCATCTACGACCGCACAACGCTGCGCGCTTCGGGGCGGGCAGAAGGGGCGGCGCAGTCCAGTCAACGTCGGCAACGTCAAGCAATGTCAGCGTTCCCGCACTTTGACGAACAAATGTACGTGCGGCGAACCTTCGTTGACTGGCACTGACTTTACATCCAAATAATTCTGCGCTTTAACCAATTCGCCGGGCTTTTTAAAGCCGAAATTGCGTGAATCAAACGACGGGTCACTTTTTAGTACAAGCCCGCCGACTACAGCCAGAAGTGCCCAACCGTCGTCTTGCGCGGCGGCAGAGATCGCCGCGCTCAACAGCGGTTTGAGGGGAGTTTGTACTTGCGCCTCTGTCACAGCTCCGGGCAACGGTTTGCGGAGAATCTCCGTGTAGACAAATTTGTCACAAGCAGCAACAAATGGCTTTGGTGTTTTCTGTTCACCGAATCCATAGACAGAAAACCCCGCTTCGCGGATTCTTGTCGCTAGACGTGTAAAGTCGCTGTCAGATGAAACCAGGCAAAAGCCACCGAGCTTGCCACCGTGCAATAGATCCATGGGTCGATGATCAGCGCAGAATCCGTCGCATTCTTACCAGTTGTGTAACTGAACTGCTGAACCGGTTGAATAGCATGAATGTGCAATACGTCCTTCCAGCCCGCCAAATTTGGCGTTGTCCAGTCTCCGTACGCGCGCTTTACAGTCGCTGTTCCATATCTTGCTACTTCGGCGAGTAACTCAGATATGACGGACGGTTGAGCATTGTCAGCGTCGACTAGAACGGCAAGATTGTCCGTAGTGGGTGAACGCACAAGTATCTCCAAGAGTTTCAGACAGGGAATTTACATGCAAGTGCGTAGCGCGACACTTTAACTTGTTGTTGCACGATGTTGCCTGGCCCCTTTTGCCCGCCCCGAAGCGCGCAGTGTTGTGCGGTCGTAGATGCGTCGTCGGCACACACTCTGCGTAGCGACAGCGAAGCATTTGTGTGCCGTTGACGCGTCCCGCACAGCGCGAGCACTGGAGGATCAGGCGGGCAGTAGGGGCTAGCCTTTTGGTTACTTTTGGGCAATGCCAAAAGTGACTCGCCGTTAGGCGAAAAAAAGCGGTGGCAAACGCACCTGCTCATTCCACCATCACCCTCTCCCTAGCCCTCTCCCCTCAAGGGAGAGGGGACTGAATTTGCGCTTCGCGGGCACTACGAGCACCCTCACCTGCCCTTCGGACATCCTCTCGCGCACGCGGGCGAGGCAGACTCGCCTAAACCAGCGCCTCCGCAAACTCCCGCGCCACAAACGGCCTCAGATCATCAATCCCTTCACCTACGCCAATAAACCTCAGCGCAATCGGCCGCTCTTTGGCGATGGCGCAGATCACGCCGCCTTTGGCGCTGCCGTCGAGCTTGGTCATTACTAGCCCAGTCAACCCCAGCGCATCATCGAATGATTTGACTTGCGCAATGGCGTTTTGGCCGGTGGTGCCGTCGAGCACCAGGAGCACTTCATGCGGCGCGCCGTTCATCGCTTTGCCGATCACGCGCTTGGCTTTTTTCAGTTCTTCCATGAGGTTCAATTGCGTGGGCAAACGGCCTGCGGTGTCGCACATCACGACATCCGTTCCCCGCGCTTTGCCTGCGGCTACGGCGTCAAACATGACGGCTGCGGGGTCGCCGCCAGCTTGCTGAATGACGGTGACGTTGTTCCTTTCGCCCCAGATGGTGAGCTGCTCGCGGGCGGCGGCGCGGAAGGTGTCGCCGGCGGCTAGCAACACGCTGGCACCCTGACCTTGCAGGTATTTCGCGAGCTTGCCGATCGAGGTGGTTTTGCCTGCACCGTTGACGCCGGCGATCATGATGACGAAGGGAGATTCTTTGGCTACTGCGAAGGGTTGTTCGAGCGGTTTCAACAAATCGGTGAGCGCATCGACGAGCATGGCGCGCGGGTCGCCTTCGCCGCCTGCGGCTTTCCAGCGTTTGCGAAGGTCATCGAGCAGGTGCAGGGTCGCGGGCATGCCGCAATCGGCCATCAGGAGCTGCGCTTCCAGTTGCTCTAACGTGTCTTCATCGAGCTTCCCGGCGAACAGGACATTGAGACCGAGCTTGTTGCGTGTCGCGGTGAGGCCGGACTTGAGTTTGTCTAGCCAGCCTTTTTTTTCTTCAATAGAAGGAACGAGCACGCTCGCGGGGATGGCCTCTACGGTTAATACTGCGGGAAGGTCGGTGGTCGAAGGGGTTGCGGCGATCGGGGGTGACTCAACCGGTTCTGCGACGGTCGGTTGATTTTTTTTCTTGAACAAGCCCCACATGGAGCGCTTTCTTACGGGATTCGAGACAATTGCATTCTAAGTTTGTCTTGGCTCCTCCCGCTTCAAGGGGGACAAGGCACGCTTGTCGCCCTTGGTTCCGGGTGGGGGATGAGTTTTTTTCGCGCAGCAAAACCCATCCCCCACCCCAACCCTCCCCTTGACTGGGAGGGAGCAAAACATGCAGACCAAACCTTCGCCTGAACGGGAGGGCGCAAAACCTCTCCACCGCACTCATTGCAACGCTATGACCCCCTACAAAAATCAAGTTCGCATCATCGGTGGTACGCATAAGCGGCGCATTGTTCGCTTTCCCGACTTGGAGGGCGTGCCGGGCTTTCGGCCGACGCCGGATCGGGTGCGGGAGACGCTGTTTAACTGGCTGGGGCAGGATTTGCTGGGCAAGCGCTGCCTTGATGTGTTCGCCGGTTCGGGGGCGCTGGCGTTCGAGGCGGCGTCGCGTAATGCCACGCAGGTGATCGCCATTGAAAATTCGCGCGCAGCAGCGCAAGCTATCGCGCAGAATCAGAAATTGCTTGATTTTCCAAATTTGAAAATCGTCAACACCGATGCCTTCGCGTTTCTCGCATCAACGACAGAGAAGTTCGACGTGATTTTTCTCGACCCACCCTTCGCACAAAACTGGTGGGATCGGCTTGCGCCCTTGATCGTACGCGTGGCCGCACTCGAAGCGTTGATCTATTGCGAGTTCGCGAAAGAAATGAAAGCGTTGTCCGGCTTCACGAGAACGCGATACGGACGCGCCGGCGTGGTGCACTATCATCTCTTCACGCCCGCCGACATGCTTCCTACAGAAGGAGCTTGAGGCAAAAAGGCTTTCAGGAGAGGTAAACCATGTTGCGCTGCGTATATCCGGGGACGTTTGACCCGCTGACCAAAGGTCACGAAGATTTGATTCGTCGTGCTTCGAACTTGTTTGGCGAAGTGGTCGTTGGCGTCGCTGATTCCAAGCGCAAAGGGCCGTGGTTTACGGCCGACGAGCGCGTGGCGCTGGCACAGGAAGTGACCAAAGACCTGCCCAATGTCCGCGTCGAGCGGTTCGCCTGTTTGCTACTTGATTTTGTACATCAGCAAAACGCTAGCATCATCATGCGCGGCCTGCGCGCGGTGAGCGACTTTGAATACGAATTTCAGATGGCTGGCATGAATCGCGGCATGGACCCGAGCGTTGAGGTGGTGTTTCTCACGCCGTCGGAAAAATATCTGTTTATCTCCGCAACCATCGTGCGCGAAGTGGCGTTTTTCGGCGGCGATTTCGGACGCTTTGTGCACCCCGTGGTGGCTGAAGCGCTCAAACGGAAAGTCGCTGAGCGCAAGGCGAACGGGGACTAACCGTCGCAAGAGCCACGAACGCTGCTCACAGCCAGCTCCACGAGCAGTCGCCGGCCGTCCGCGAGAGAAGCCACGCCGCCTAAAATAGCTGCATGGCTTTAATGATCACCGACGAATGCATCAACTGCGATGTGTGCGAACCCGAATGTCCCAATGACGCAATCAGCATGGGCTCGGAGTTCTATGTGATCGATCCCGCGAAGTGCACCGAATGCGTGGGCCACTTCGACGTGCCGCAGTGCCGCGAAGTGTGTCCCGTGGACTGCATCCCGGTCAACGGCGACTATATCGAGAGCAATGAACAGTTGTTGCTCAAGTATTCCGCACTCATGAAACTCAAAGAAAAAACCGTATGAAGACGAAACCCGTATTGACCCTTGACGATGTCAAAAAAATTGCGGCAGCGGCGGAAGCCGAGGCCGTGAAAAACAATTGGGCCGTCACCATCGCCATTGTTGACGATGGCGGGCATTTGCTGTGGCTGCAGCGGCTGGACGGCGCGGCGCCTGTCTCCGCATGGATCGGGCCACAAAAGGCGATTACCTCAGCAATCGGACGCCGCGAGAGCGGTGTGTACGAAAAAATGATCAACGAAGGACGCGTTTCTTTCCTGTCGGTGCAGCCCGTCACACCGCTCGAAGGCGGCGTGCCAATCATCGTGGAAGGCCAGTTTGTCGGGGCTGTCGGCGTATCGGGTGTGAAATCAGCAGAAGATGTGCAGATCGCCAAAGCGGGCATCGCCGCACTCGGATTGTAATAACGAACTTATCGCTGTAAGCACCGCTACATAAGGGATAGCGCCCGTAAACGCGATAAGTCGATGCGTGGGCTTTTAAGCGATCAGCCCCGGTGCAGTAAGGGATACAGCGAAAAGCTGTTAACTAAAACTATCAAAGGAAGTCTCGTAATGACCATCGCGCTGTTCTGCATCTTGTTGGCGACGCTCACGCCGATTGTCTGCGCTGGCCTTGCCAAGGGCAGGGATATGAACGTGTCGCACAAGGACGGCGGCTACGACAACCGCAGTCCGCGCGACTGGCTTGCAAAGCAGCAGGGCTTCAAAAAGTGGGCGCAGGCCGCGCAGGAAAATAGCTGGGAGGCGCTGCCGTTTTTCGCCGCCGCGGTGATCGTGAGCCACATGCTGGGCGTGATTGGCTGGTTGCCGAATGCGCTGGCGGTGGCGTTTATCGTGCTTCGAGTGATTTACGTGTGGCTTTATGTGACGGCGAAACAGAGCGCTAGATCACTCGTGTGGATCGCTGCGTTTTTTGTGAATATTGCGATTTTCTTGCTGCCGATTTTTAAGTAGTACGACTCAGTTCTGTCGCCACGGCAACCCGCGATAGCGCCAACCGCCGCGCGAGCCGCGATGCGCGACTGCATCGGGATCGCCTTCGAATCCTTCGAGAATGTTGTACGCGGTGAGCCCCAGTTCGGTCGCACGTTTGGCCGATGCAATCGAGCGCACGCCAGAACGACAGAGCATCACCAGCGGCTTGCCGCCTGACGCGTCTACCACTGCGCGAATCTGCGCATCGAAATCCGGATTCATCGCCATGCCGGGCCACTGCTTCCACGCTACGACCAGCGCGTCCGGCACGAAGCCGACCCATTCGCGCTCGGCCTGAGTGCGAATATCCACCAGCACCGCCTTGCCCGATTGCCGCCAGCGCCACGCCAGTTCAGGCGATATGTCGCCAGCGTAACCCGCAGCCATCTTCGGCGCATCATCGTCCACTGCGCCCGCGTGATGCTGCACGCCAAGCCACAGATTCGCGGGCACCGCCTCATCAATGCGGCGCGGTTTTGGCAAGTGCAGCGCATCCATGATTGCGATAAATTCGGCGCGGGTTTTGTGGGCGAGACGACTGTTGTGTGCTCGCTCATGACCGATGCTGCTTTGCGTGCGCCCCTTGTAGTCGTGTCCAGGCCAGACAACGGTTTCGGGCGGTAGTGTGAACAACCGCTCGGTGACGCTGGTGTACAGCGCGTCGGCTGAGCCTGACTGAAAGTCGGTGCGACCACAGCCGTCGATCAGTAGCGTATCGCCAGTAAACACATTGGCTCGCCACAGAAACGACATACTCCCCGCCGTATGCCCCGGCGTGTGGATCGCCTTGATCGATTCGCCGCCAAACTCAATCGTGTCGCCCTCCTGCAGTTGTCGCGCAGCCGACTGAATGCCGCAGCCTGCAGGCGCTGCCGCCTGTGCACCGGTGTGCTCGATTAACTGCCCCGCAGACGTGATGTGATCGGCGTGGGCATGCGTCTCAAGAATCCAGCAGAGGCGAACGTTGTGCTCCTTGAGTGCGGCGAGGTCGCGCTCAAGTTGTGTATCGACAGGGTCGATCAGCACCGCGTCGCGTGTGGCTTCATCGATGAGCAGGTAAGTGAACGTCGACGTTTCGGGGTCGAACCATTGAATGGGTTGCATGAGGCAGCTCTATTTTCTAAAGGGAATACTTTGGTTAGACGTACGTTTGCCCGCAGGTCGCTGACGCTTTCGGGCGTGACCCGTCATCAGCACGGTGCAAACGAAGCGCCAATCAGCCCGAATTCACGGTGAACAAAGCGTGCCCTTTGGCCGCGCGTTCCAGTTGCCGCGCGATGTTGCCGCAGACCAGATCACAGAGCTGATAAACGCCCGGATCGGCAATCCGGTAGTACGCGCTGTTGCCGCGACTCTCGCGCGACACGAGCCCGTGTTGCGTGAGCTGCGTCAGGTGACGCGACACATTGGCAGACGTATAGCCGCACAACTGTGCCAGTTCGCCGACATTGCGCTCCTTCTCCCGCAACAGATTGAGGATCTGCAGGCGCGTCGGCTCTGACAGCACCTGAAAGTAGGCGGCGACCTGTTTGAGCGCTTCTTCGGGAAGACCTTCCATTCGCGAGCAGATGAGTTGTGATGAGGCTGCCATTTTGGCTTGATCTGGGTCAAGGTTGCAATTAAATGCGTAATTGCCTACTTGACTATTTAACTAAGTGCGCAAATAATACACCGTATAGACCCCAGAGAACAAGTCCAGCGCTCAAATGCTCCCGCAGTTAGCACCACCGATACGTTCAGGAATATTCAACCCCGTGCCAAATCTCTCATCAATTCTGCTTTCCACGCTGTTCGCGGCGATGCTGTCGACCACAGTCAATTCGGCAACGACCACGCCAGAGTTGGCGTCGTTGCAAGTGAAGGCTGCGGCTGCTACCGACAGTACGAGCTTCGACGCCACAGTAGAGGCCGTTCGCCAGACGGTTATCTCGGCGCAGGTGGCGGGTGCAATCACGCAGCTTGACGTCAAAGTCGGCGACAACGTCAAAACGGGGCAGGTGCTGCTACGCATTGATGCGCGAGCCGCCGATCAGAGCGTCGTCGCCAGCGACGCGCAGGTGCAGGCGGCGCGAGCCTCGCTCGACGTCGCAACCAAAGACTTTGAACGGCAAAAGCAGCTTTTTCAGAAGGCCTATATCAGTCAGGCGGCGCTGGAGCGCGCCGAATCACAATTCAAGGTCACGCAGGCACAGGTTAATGCGCAGCTTGCTCAGGCCGGCGTCGCGCGTACGCAAACGGGATTCAACATTGTGCGCGCCCCTTACACTGGCATCATCTCCGAGGTGCAGGTGACACTTGGCGACATGGCGATGCCGGGCCGCGCGCTGATCACGATCTACGACCCGGCAGCGCTGCGCGTGACCGGTGCGGTGCCACAAACGACGCTTGCGCAAATGCCAGCCAATCCGGTCGTCAGGGCCGAAATTCCCGGCCTCGCCGGAAGCGCTCAATCCATCACTCCGACACAGGTACAGATTCTGCCAACCGTGGACGCGAGCACCCATACCGTTCAGGTTCGCCTTGATCTGCCATCGGGGCTCGCCGGTCTGACGCCCGGCATGTTCGCACGCCTGTGGCTGCCCACGTCCGGCGCGAATGCAAGCCGATTGTCTGTACCGGTTTCTGCGCTCGTCCGGCGCGCCGAGTTGACGGGTTTGTATGTGCTCGATACCAATGGTCGTCCGCTGCTGCGGCAGGTCCGAGTGGGCCGCACGACTGGCGACAGCATCGAAATTCTTGCAGGCCTGATGTCGGGTGAGCGTATCGCGCTCGACCCGCAAGCCGCCGCGCGCATCCGGTGAGCGACCCGATGATTCCGCTTTCACCACCGCCGCCGCCAAGACTGGGCGTCTCCGGGCGCATCGCAGCATTTTTTCAGGGTGCCCAGATCACGCCTCTGATAGCGCTGGTCGCGCTTCTACTCGGCGTGTTTGCAGTGGTGGTCACGCCACGCGAGGAGGAGCCGCAAATCAACGTGACGATGGCAAACGTGATGATTCCGTTTCCGGGCGCATCGGTGAGCGATGTTGAGCAAAGCGTCGCCGGCCCTGCCGAGCAGGTACTGGCACAGATTTCCGGCGTTGAGCATGTGATGTCGGTGTCGCGCCCCGGCCTCGCGATTCTGACCGTTCAGTTCAAAGTGGGTGTGCCGCGCACCGAAGCACTCGTGCGGCTTTACGACACCGTCAATTCGAATGCCGACTGGTTGCCGAAGGGTCTCGGCGTGCTTGACCCAATCATCAAACCGAAGGGTATCGATGATGTGCCCATTGTCACGTTGACACTGTTCAGCAAGACAGCGACTACCGGTGCATACGATCTGGAGCGTGTTGCGCACAGCATCGAGGCGGACATCAAGCGAGTCAATGGAACTCGTGAAGTCACCACCATCGGAGGTCCGGGCCGCGCGATCCTGGTAGAAATTGATCCGGCACGCATGGCAAGTGTCGGGGTCACCGTCTCTGATCTGCGCTCTGCCCTGTTGTCCGCCAACCTCGGACTTCCTGTTGGAGACCTTATTTCTGGCAATCGGTCGGTCGCGGTTGAGTCGGGCCCCTTTCTCAAGCACGCGAGTGACGTTTCTGAACTGATTGTCGCCGTTCGTGGCACCAAACCTGTGTTCCTGCGCGACGTCGCCACGGTTCGCGACGGCCCGCCGCCACCACGTAATTACGTATGGCACGGTGTAGCGGGCAAGGACGGGGGCGAGTACCCAGCGGTGACTATCGCCGTGACCAAGAAGGCGGGCGAGAACGCGATTGATGTGGCCGATGCCGTGATGCTCCGGGTAGAAGCGCTGCGCAATACGGTGATCCCCGCCGACGTCCAGGTGGCGGAAACGCGAAACTACGGCGCGAGCGCTAACGACAAAGCGCAAAAGCTCATGCAGAAGTTGCTGTTCGCGACGCTCTCCGTCGTGGCGCTGGTGTTTTTTGCGCTGGGAAGGCGTGAAGCTGCCATCGTCGGCACCGCAGTGGTCCTCACTCTGACCGCGACGCTGTTTGCGTCCTGGGCATGGGGCTTCACGCTAAACCGCGTCTCGCTATTTGCGCTGATCTTTTCAATCGGCATTCTGGTGGATGACGCCATTGTGGTCGTGGAGAACATCCATCGTCACCAGCAACTGCATCCCGATCGCACCCTCGCGCAGATCATTCCCGTTGCCGTCGATGAAGTCGGCGGTCCGACCATTCTTGCGACGCTCACGGTGATTGCAGCACTGTTGCCAATGGCCTTCGTGTCGGGGCTCATGGGCCCGTACATGAGCCCGATCCCGATCAACGCGAGCATGGGTATGTTGCTCTCGCTCGCGATTGCGTTCGTAGTCACGCCGTGGCTTGCACGGTTGTGGATGAAGGACAAACCAGCGCACGTAGAGGCGCACGGAGGGCTCAGCGGTCGCATTGCGCAACTCTTCGAGCGAGTGTTTCAGCCCCTGCTTGATGAGCGTAAAGGAACCCGAAACCGGCGATTGCTGGGCCTCGGGGTGTTTCTTCTGATCGCTGTCTCGCTGGTGTTGCCTGCTGTCGGACTGGTGCAACTCAAAATGCTGCCGTTCGACAATAAATCCGAATTCCAGGTGATTGTCGATATGCCCGCAGGCACGCCAGTCGAGCAAACTGCGGCGGTGCTGCATGAGTTGGGCTCGTACCTGCAATCGGTGCCTGAAGTCACCGACTATCAGGCCTACGCCGGTGTGTCGGCACCGATCAATTTCAACGGCCTCGTTCGTCAGTACTACCTGCGTGCGGGTGGTGATGTGGGAGACCTTCAGGTCAATCTTGTTGGTAAACACGAACGCAGCGAAAAGAGTCACGCCATCGCCATGCGGGTTCGACCACAACTGCAGAAGATCGCGCTTCGTTTCGGCGCTAACGTCAAGGTCGTGGAAGTCCCTCCTGGGCCACCCGTTCTGTCGCCCATCGTCGCTGAAATCTACGGACCGGAAGCGGAAGGTCGTCGGCAGGTCGCGAAAGCGGTACGGGCGGTCTTCGAGAAAGCAAATGGCGTGGTTGACGTCGATGACAGCAGCATCGCTGCTGCGCCAAAGACGCTCCTCGTCGTTGATCGTCGAAAAGCGGCCATGCTTGGCGTACCGCAACAAGTCATCGTGAGCACACTTCGCGCGGGACTGGCCGGCGAGTCCACCGCCTATCTGCACGATCAAAGCAAATACCCGGCTGCCGCAGTGATTCAGCTACCCGCGGATCGTCATGGCGATCTCGGTGCACTGCTCCAGTTATCGGTTCGCAGTGCCGACGGCAAGTTGATTCCGATTCGGGAACTGGTCACTGTGACCGATTCGCTTCGCGAACAGCCGAGCTTTCACAAGGACTTACTGCCGGTGAACTACGTCGTGGCCGACATGGCAGGCAAGATGGACAGTCCACTGTATGGCGTTTTTTCAATGCGCAGCGAAATCGCGAAGATTGCGACACCGGGTGCAGGCCAACTCGTCGAATACTTCATTCATCAGCCCAATGATGGCTACCGAGATTACGCCATCAAGTGGGACGGCGAATGGCAGATTACCTACGAAACGTTTCGTGACATGGGCACGGCGTACGCAATCGGCCTGATCATGATCTACCTGCTCGTGGTGGCCCAGTTTGGGTCGTACCTGACCCCGCTCATCATCATGGCACCCATTCCGCTCACCATTATCGGTGTGATGCCTGGACACGCGCTGCTCGGTGCGCAATACACGGCTACCAGCATGATCGGCATGATTGCGCTGGCGGGCATCATCGTGCGCAACTCCATTCTGCTGGTGGACTTCATCAACCTTCAGGTTCGTGAAGGCATGCCATTTCGCGAGGCCATCGTCCGCTCGGCGATCACCCGTTCGCAGCCCATCATGCTCACGGGTTTGGCCGCCATGATGGGCGCCTTCTTCATCCTTGATGATCCGATCTTCAACGGTCTCGCCATTTCGCTGATCTTTGGCATCTTCGTTTCCACGCTGTTGACGCTCGTGGTGATCCCGATTCTTTACTACGTCGCATATCGCAATCGCCTCTGGAAACTGCTTGGCATCGCGCCCACTGCAATGCCCGTAGCCCTCGTCCCTTCCAACACACCCCCTCTAGGAGAAAAAATATGACCTCATGGCAACTCGTTCGACTCGTCGCTGGCACCTTCATCCTTTTATCGCTCGCGCTCGGCATCCCCGGCAGCCCAATTTTTGTTAGCCAGTGGTGGCTCGCCTTCACCGCATTTGTGGGTGCCAATCTGCTGCAAAGCTCATTGACCAAGTGGTGCCTGATGGAAAACATCATGCGCAAGCTCGGCGCGACGTCCGGTTGCTAGGAGCCATTCATGCACCTCGTTTGCCCTTCGTGCGCCGCCACCAACCGTGTGCCCGACGCGCGACTCGGCGACGGCCCGGTCTGCGGCGTCTGCAAGGCAAAGCTACTCGACCCGCAACCCTTCGCGCTCACGGATGCGACCTTCAGCCACTACGTCGCCAACACCGGGCTGCCCGTGGTGGTCGACTTCTGGGCGGCGTGGTGCGGCCCCTGCAAGATGATGGCACCGCAATTCGCGGATGCCGCAAGCCAGATGCCACTGGTGCGGTTCGCCAAGGTGGACACCGAGCTTGCACAGAACACTGCGGCGCAATTCGCGATACGCAGCATCCCGACGCTCGTCGTTTTCCGCGACGGCAAAGAAATCGCCCGGCAACCGGGTGCGCTGCGCGCGAGCGAGATCGTACGCTGGGTTCAATCCCAAACCTGAACCCTACGATAGCGACGGGCTCACAATCGCTGGCAACGACCAGCACAAAAAGGAGATCATCATGGCACACATCGTGGTACTCGGCGCAGGAACCGGCGGCATGCCAACTGCTTACGAACTGCGCGCGAAACTGGACAGTTCGCATCGCATCACCGTAGTCAACGCGGTCGACTACTTCCAGTTCGTCCCGTCCAACCCGTGGCTCGCGGTGGGGTGGCGACAGCGCGATGCGATCACCTTTCCAATCAAACCCTGTCTCGACAAGAAAAACATCGGCTTTATAGCGCAACCGGTCACCCGAATTGATGCCGAAGGCAATGCGCTCGAGCTGCACGATTCGACGCGTCTGGAATACGACTACCTCGTGATCACGACAGGCCCGAAACTCTCGTTTTCTGAAGTCCCAGGTGCCGGACCCGATGGCCACACCAATTCCATCTGCTCGGTCGACCACGCGGAGCAAACGTGGAAAAACTATCAGGCGTTCCTGCAAGAGCCCGGTCCGGCGATCATCGGTGCGATGCCGGGCGCGTCCTGCTTCGGCCCGGCGTACGAGTTTGCTTTTATCTTCAATACGGATCTGAAGCGCCGCAAGCTTCGTAACAAGGTTCCACTGACTTTTGTGACGAGTGAACCCTACGTCGGGCACATGGGACTGGGCGGCGTTGGTGATTCGAAGTCAATGCTCGAGAGCGAGTTCCGCAACAACGACATCAAGTGGATCACCAACGCAAAGGTGACCCGGGTCGAGGCGGACAAGATGTTTGTCACCGAACTCGATGATCAGGGTGCGGTGAAAAAGGAGCATGAGCTGCCGTTCAAATACAGCATGATGCTTCCCGCGTTCAAGGGCGTCGATGCGGTAGCCAGCGTCGCGGGACTGTGCAACCCGCGCGGCTTCGTATTGATCGACGAGTATCAGCGCAGCAAGAAGTACCGCAACATTTTTTCAGCGGGCGTTTGCGTCGCTATCCCGCCAGTCGAGGTTACACCCGTACCAACAGGTGCGCCGAAGACCGGCTACATGATCGAAACCATGGTCACGGCTATCGTGCACAATATCGCTGCGGAGCTCGAGGGCAAACCAGCGGACGCCAGGGGCACCTGGAACGCGATCTGTCTCGCCGATATGGGGGACACCGGTGCCGCGTTCGTTGCGCTGCCACAGATTCCGCCGCGTAACGTCAACTGGTTTAAGAAGGGCAAATGGGTGCATCTGGCAAAGATCGCGTTCGAGAAGTACTTCCTGTACAAAATGAAGAACGGGACATCTGAGCCCATCTATGAAAAGTACGTCCTGAAAGCACTCGGTATCGAACGACTGGAGGAAAACAAAAAATAGTCGTGAGTGCTTGTCTTGCCCGGTGCGGCTTGGGGCAGCGTCGCTGGTTATTGGTCGGACTCCGCGCCAACGAGACTGTTCACCAGCGGCACTGACATCGCGTGGTTTCCCGGATAGGCGCTGCCGGGTATGCTTGCCGCAAAACAGCGGTTCCCCTGATCTGAAAACTGAGTGATGTCACCCAACCCACAACCCAGAGATATTGTTCTGGTCCAGAGCATGCGCAACACCATCATGGTGGCGAGTGTGCTGGCATCCGCCGCGCTGCTCGGTGTCATGGCATTCGTCGGGGCGACGCATGGGCTGCAAGGTGGATCATCGTCGACGGCGATTCGTTTCTCGGTCGGCGCGATGGCGCTCTTCGCCGTTGCGTTTTCTGTCGTCGCGCTGGTCCTCTTGTCGCGCGCAAGTCGCGACTCCGATCCCGATTTGATCGAGCGTGACTGGCGACGTGCGCACAGCTGCGTGATGATCGCGGGAGCTGCGTTTGTGCTGTTCGCCTTTGGTGCGCTCTGGGTCGCGCTGTGACCCGCTAACAGAAGAACGAAAATCTGACGCCGTGCAAACGGTCGGGTAACAGATACATATTCCAAACGACCAACAATAGCAGCATCAAGCCCAGCCAGCGGCGTGTCTGCGGCGTGCGCAATCGCTTCACTGCTGTCTGCGACAACATACCAAGCGCGAGCAAGACAGGCAGTGTCGAAGCGCCAAACGCCGCCATTACCAGCGCGCCATCGAGCGGATTTGCGGCGAGCACCGCCAGCCCGAGCGCGCTGTAAATCATGCCACAAGGCAACATTCCCCACAGCGCACCACGAATGAAGTCACCGCCCACTCCTGATTGCGATGATGCCCACGCGCGTGCGCCATCAAGCCCGCGCCACACGTGACGACCTGCAGTCTCTACCGGCGCATAGGCCTGCTGAAAGCCCATCAAATAGAGTGCCGAGAACAGTAGCAACAAGTTCGGCAGCAGCAACCACGCCGTTTGCAGCACCTCATTGCGCAAAAAGCTCGTTGCCGCTGCGCTGAATGCTGCGACCAACGCGCCGAGCAGCGAGTAGACAGTGATGCGACCAAGGTGAGAGACAAGCGGCTGTCGCGGGCGTTCGGGCGTGCGCGTGACCAATGCCAGCGTGATCGGCCCGCACATGGTGGCGCAGTGGCCCGCGCCCATCAGGCCCATGATGACCGCCGAGGCCAGAAGCGATAGCGTCATGGAGCTTTCAGGATGCTACGCGATGCGTGAAAAGATGATCGTTTGCTCACGCTTCAGCTTAACATGAGCGTCAAACACCATAGCCACGGCGCGCAGCAGCAATCGCCCATGCGGCGTCACCACGAGCGCCTCGTCATCAAGCGTCACGATGCTTTCAGCCACAAACTTTGCAAGCACGTCACGTTCGGCAGCAAAGTAGGTCTTGCAGTAAATCGAAAATGCTGCTCCGATCGCTGCCCACTCGACTCGCCCCATGCACATGATTTGCTCAATCACTGCAGCGCGAACCTGATCGTCGTGGGTCAGGGCAATGCCGCGCACCGTAGCGAATTGCCCGCTTTCGATGCGCTCGCGATAGACATCGAGCTGAGGGCTGTTTTGCGAGAACACACCATTGAGATTGCTGATCGCGGATACACCGAGCCCGATGAGATCAGTGCTCTGATGTGTACTGTAGCCCTGAAAATTGCGGCGCAATGTGCCATCAGCGAGCGCCTTTGCAAGCGAGTCGCCCGGCTTGGCGAAGTGATCCAGGCCAATCGCCACGTAGCCCGCATCAACGAGCCGCTCGGTCGCATACAGAAACAACTCGGTGCGCAACTCTATCGTTGGCAGCGTGTGTGTGGGAATGCGTCGCTGGGCCTTGAAGCGCTCCGGAATGTGCGCGTAATTGAAGAGCGCCAGACGATCAGGTTCAAGCGACAACGCTCGTTCCAGCGTGGCGGCAAATGTTTCACGCGACTGGATCGGCAAGCCGTAGACCAAATCAAACGAAATTGAAGTTATTCCGCTATCGCGAGCTGCGCGGACGGCCTGCGCCGTTTGTTCAAATGTCTGCGAGCGATGAATGAGCGCCTGCACGCGCTCGTCAAAGTCCTGCACACCGAAGCTGACACGGTTGAAGCCCATCGCGGGCAAAGCACTCACGTAGGTGGCATCGAGATAGCGCGGATCCAGTTCAATGCTTTGCTCGCGTTCGCCGAGCAATTCGAATTTGCTGGCCAAATCGCCCATCAGGCGTCGAAGTTGCTCAATGGTCAAAAAGTTAGGCGTGCCGCCGCCAAACGCCAGTTGCACAATGGGTAAGTTTTGAGCCGCTTCGGAAATCAACGACGTTTCTTGTGCCAGGGTAACGAGGTAGTCGTCGGCTACCGTCGTGCTCTTGCTGATGATCTTGTTGCACGCACAGTAGTGACACAGCGAGCGACAGAACGGCACGTGCACATAGAGCGAAGCCGGTCGGTGCGGCATGCTTTGCAGCGCATGTGCATAAGCTTCTGACCGAAATGCCGTGGTGAAGCGATCAGCCGTTGGGTAGGACGTATACCGCGGCCCGTTGAGATCGAAACGCTTTAGAACTTCGGCAGGAAACACAGGCGAGATGAAGGTAGTCAGACTGGGGCAAGTATCGACTTGCCACGCGCTCAGTCTGTTGACCTAAGTCAGATGAAGGTGAGTTGACTGCGCGATGGCGCGGATGGCGTTATCCGCCCGCATGATCGCGAAGCGATGCCCCGGTTCGCGCCCGTTGCTCTTCTGTACCGTCGTACAACCAGACTGAAACAAAGCTGGCTCCGGCAATCAGAAGCCATAACAATAGAAAACCGATCGTGTAGGCACCCTCGCGCGACAACGCTTCATGGGTACCAAACCATGCGAGACCGGCCGGATCAACCAGCGTAAACAGGATTCCGTCGCCCAGCGCGGCCCCGACGAACGCTGGCCAGAGCACGGCACCCACCATCGCTGCATTTAGTTTCATATGCGTCCTCTTCGACTGAACATGCGATCAGACATGGGCTGACTATTTTTTCGCAGGAATGAGTAGCGACTCAACACGCCAACTGCGCGCCGGTGAGTCAGTCACCACGACGCGGCGGCGCTCCGTGAGTGGCGCTTTCACTACCAACTCGTATGTGCCGGTGGTGCTCGCTGGCAGTACAGCGCGAATGTCGCGATCCGGGTCAACTGGATGCGCCAGCGTGACTTCAATAGCCGTCACATCGCGTGCATCAGGAAAGCGCAGCGTGACCGCGTTTCCAGCAACGGACAACTTCATGCTGTCCATCCCCAGAACCTTTGCCCGATCCAGCTGTGACAGTTGCGCGTTGATCGCTTTGCCCTGCTTGTAGTAATCACTTGCCACCAGACCGTCAGGGTGATTGACGACGAAGAACGCAGTAATGATCGAAGCCACAATCACAGACGCAGGCCCGAGGATCAACAGTCCGGGCCAGATCCAGCGGCTTACGGGAACAATAGGCGCAGCGGCAGTTTGCAGAGCGGTGGGATTCATGGCGCTACCTCGGAATTAGAAATGCAGCTTTTTCGCGAACGCTGATTCCAGCGTCGGTTTCGGACTTCACAGTCAGGAAAATTGTGTGGCTACCTGATTTAGCCTTTTCGGCCACTTCAACCGGTATTCGAATCGCCAGCACTGATGCCGCAGTCGATGCGGGATCAGCTTCAATGCGGCTGCCGCGATCAACCCGGATGTCGTCGAGTCCGTCAACGGATACCGTAAAGCGTTGCGCTTTCTCGGCGGTGTTCATCACGTTTAACATATAGATGTTTTCGATGTACTTGCCCTCGATTTCTCGGGCCAGTACACCTTTGTCGCGAATGACGTTGACCTTCAGGGGATTGCGCAACGCCAGCGAACCGACCAAACCGGCAACCAGCATCACCAACACCGCGAAGTAAATGATGATGCGTGGACGCAACATGTGTTTGCGAATGGCAGCGAAGTCCCAATGCTTCTCAATGGCATTCTCGGTGGAGTAACGAATGAGGCCGCGCGGATAGGCCATCTTGTCCATCACGGTGTCGCAGACGTCGATGCACGCTGAGCAGCCGATGCATTCGTATTGCAATCCCTCGCGAATATCAATGCCGGTCGGACACACCTGCACGCAAAGGGAACAGTCAACGCAAGAGCCGAGTTTCAGGGCCACAGGATCAGCGCTTTTCTTGCGACCACCGCGTGGCTCGCCCCGCGCCTCATCGTAGGTCACAATCATCGTGTCGCGGTCAAACATCACGCTCTGAAAACGGGCGTACGGGCACATGTACTTGCAGACCTGCTCGCGCATAAAACCTGCGTTACCCCACGTCGCAAACCCGTAAAACACAATCCAGAATGTCTCCCACGGGCCCGTAGACGCGGTTAGTACTTCGTGGCCCAAGGTGTGGATCGGCGTGAAGTAACCGACAAACGTGAAGCCGGTCCATAACGCGATGAGAATCCAGAAAAAGTGTTTTCTGCCCTTGCGCCACAGCTTGTTGGCTGACATCGGCGCATCGTCGAGCTTGATGCGTGCGGCGCGATCACCCTCAAACTTCTCCTCGATCCACATGAAGATTTCGGTGTAGACCGTTTGCGGGCAGGCGTAGCCGCAAAACACGCGCCCGGCAATCGCCGTCACAAAAAATAGTGCGTACGCCGATACGATCAGGATGAACGTCAGGTAGAGCACGTCCTGCGGCCAGAACACCCATTCGAAGATGTAGAACTTGCGCGCGGTCAGATCAAACAGCACCGCCTGTCGTCCGTTCCACGGCAACCAGGCAAGCCCGTAAAAAAGCGCCTGAGTGAAGAGCACCATTGCCACGCGCCAATTGGCAAAGCGACCCCTGACCGACTTGGCGTAAATCTTTTTCTGCGACTGATAAAGCGAGATGACTTTCGTCTCGCCTGTGGTACTGCTCATTGCTATCCTGATTGCATGGGTCGAACTCTACCGTACGGTACGGTGCGGACAACTCCGTTACTTGGAACCGCCTTGCGCCTGCTCCTGAGATTGGGCATAAACATAGGCCGCGAGCAGATGCACGCGTGACTCTCCAAGCAAGTCCTTTTGCGCAGGCATTTTTCCCTGGCGACCTATATTGAGGGTCTCAACAATGGTAGCAAGGCTGCCACCATAGAGCCAGATATTGTCTGTCAAGTTCGGCGCACCTAGTGCGACGTTGCCTTTGCCTTCAGGGCCATGGCACGCCGAGCAAATCTGCTTGAACGTTGCTTCACCGCGCGCGGCCGCGGGCGCTGCCGTTGAACGACCGGACAGCGACAGCACGTACTGCGCGGTGTCAGTGATCTGATCGGCTTTCAACACTTCGGCAAAGGCGGGCATCATGCCATTGCGTCCCTCAAGAAGGGTGGTCTTGATGCCCTCCGGTGTGCCCGGATAGAGCCAGTCGTTGTCGACCAGATTAGGGAAGCCTTTTGAGCCGCGCATATCGGTGCCGTGACATTGCGTGCAGTAAGTCTGGAACAATCGCGCGCCAATTTGCAGTGCCCCTTTGTCCACCGAAACCGTTTTCACGTCCTGCTTCATATAAGCATCAAAGATCGGGTCCGTTTCGGCCTTAACCTGCTTGACTTCGTCGGCATAAAGCGTTGACGTACTCCAGCCTAGAAGTCCTGGGACGACAATCAGGCCGGGATACAGAACGAGATAGCCAAACGAAAATACGATCGTGATGTAAAACAGGTTTGACCACCAGCGAGGCAGAGGATTGTCATACTCGCGCAGCCCATCCCATTCGTTTTTCCCGTGCAGCTCAGGCTTGTCGGAAGATACTTTTTTAACGCTGTTGGCGCGCAAAATCCAGACACAAGCCAGCAGGCTGATCACGGTCGCTATCGCGACATACCAACTCCAGCCACTCGAGAGCAGGTCGTTCATTTGCGAACTCCACGATCTGCTGCCAATGCAATCACGTGAGGATCACGATCATCATCAGCGAGCATATCGTTGACCGCTGCATTTGCTTTGGACGCGCTACCTGGGCGCCATGCCCACCAAATAATCCCGATAAATGTTGCGAGCGAAATCACCGTCAACGCACTTCTGATCTCATCCATTGCACTATCCTTTCGACGCTTTGAGCTGAGTACCCAGCCCTTGCAAATAAGCCACCAGTGCATCAAGTTCGGTTTTCCCCTTGATCGCTTCGCCCGATTGGGCAATCTCTTCATCCGAGTAAGGATGGCCCAAAATCTTCAGCACTTTCATTCGCTGCGCCACATCGTTGTCAACCATCGGACGATCCAGAAACGCGTAGCGCGGCATATTTGACTCGGGCACGACATCGCGCGGATTACCGAGGTGCAGGCGATGCCAGTCGTCGCTGTAGCGCCCGCCAATGCGCGCCAGATCAGGCCCAGTACGCTTGCTGCCCCACAGAAACGGGCGGTCATAAACGAACTCGCCCGCGACCGAATACGGGCCGTAACGCTCGGTTTCGGCGCGGAACGGGCGAATCATCTGTGAGTGGCAATTCGAGCAGCCTTCACGCACGTAAATGTCGCGGCCCATCAGGCGTAACGCGTCGTAAGGTTTGAGGCCGGTGACCGGCTCAATCAGGTTTTTTTGAAAGAACAGCGGCACGATTTCAACCAGACCGCCGATGCTGACAACCAGGATAACCAGCGCAATCAATAGCCCCGTTTTTCGTTCGATGGTGTCGTGAGTGATTTTCATTTTTCTCTTCCTGTGAACCGCTAAGCCGGGACCATCGCGCCGAACGCTGGCGGCGGAACAATCGCCTTGGACACCTTGGCACCACGCACCGTCATGTAAACGTTGTAGGCCATGATGAACATACTGCCGAGGTACAGGGAGCCGCCGAGAAAGCGAATGAGCCAGAACGGATAACTGCTCTTGACCGACTCAACAAAGCTGTAAGTCAGCGTGCCATCCGCGTTCACGGCACGCCACATGAGACCCTGCATGACGCCTGAAATCCACATCGCAGCGATGTAGAGCACGATGGCGAGCGTGGCGATCCAGAAGTGAATTTCGATCAACTTGGTGCTGTACATTTTTTCCTTGCCGACCAGCCGCGGAATCATGTAGTACAGGGCACCGATGGAGACAAACGCGACCCAGCCGAGTGCACCAGAGTGCACATGGCCCACTGTCCAGTCGGTGTAATGAGAAAGGGCGTTAACGGTTTTGATCGCCATCATCGGGCCTTCGAACGTTGACATGCCGTAGAACGAAAGCGATGTCACCAGAAACTTCAGGATCGGGTCATCGCGCAGCTTGTGCCACGCGCCGGACAATGTCATGATGCCGTTGATCATGCCGCCCCACGAAGGTGCCAGCAACACGAGCGAGAAAATCATCCCCAATGATTGCGTCCAGTCCGGCAGAGCCGTGTAGTGCAGGTGATGCGGGCCGGCCCACATGTAGGTGAAGATTAGCGCCCAGAAGTGAACCACCGAAAGTCGATACGAATACACGGGGCGCTCGGCCTGCTTTGGCACGAAGTAATACATGATGCCCAGAAAGCCCGCTGTGAGGAAGAAGCCCACCGCGTTGTGACCGTACCACCACTGAATCATCGCATCCTGTACGCCTGCATAGGCGGAGTACGACTTGGTCATTGAAACGGGGATCGCTGCGCTGTTGACGATGTGCAGGATCGCAACGGTCAGAATGAATGCGCCAAAGAACCAGTTGGCGACATAGATGTGCGACGTCCGACGCTTGGCAAGCGTGCCGAAAAAGACCACGGCGTAGGACACCCATACAACCGCAATCAGGATGTCGATGGGCCACTCAAGCTCGGCGTATTCCTTGGCGCTGGTCATGCCCAGGGGCAATGTGATCGCTGCGAGGACAATCACCAGCTGCCATCCCCAGAAGGTGAAGGCGGCAAGCTTGGGGGCGAATAGTGGCACGTGACAAGTACGCTGCACCACGTAGTATGACGTGGCAAAAAGCGCGCAGCCTCCGAAGGCAAAAACCACGGCGTTGGTGTGCAGTGGTCTGAGCCGACCATAGCTCAGATACTCGCCAAAATTCATTTCTGGCCACACCAGTTGCGAGGCTATTAGCACGCCAACGGTCATTCCGACGATACCCCACAAGATCGTGGCTATCGAGAACTGATAGACCACCTTGTAGTTGTAGGTCTCTTTGTCAGCGCTCAGCGCTTGATTGCTACCCATTGATTTCACCCCGTGAACTGTGTTTGCTCTTGACGTGTCAACGTTAGTGCGTGCGCTACCTTCATTTATTGATACGAATCAACTGGGTTGCAGGAATCGCGGAACTTGGCGACTAAGGACGGTCGTCGTCGTCAATTACGCTACGGCCTTCTTCTTCCAGATTTTCAAATTGACCCGATGTGGTCGACCACCAGAAGGCTGCCCCGATGAGGACTGCAAGCACGAGCGCCAATGGGATCAGGATAAAAAGGGATTCCATTTGATTTCCTAGGCGGTGCGCACGTCGAGGCGCATCACGTTCAGCATTACAACAGCGGAGCTGGCGGCCATGCCAACGCTTGCGACCAGTGGATTGATGAATCCGGCCACGGCGAACGGAATGGCGATTACGTTATAGGTAATGGCCCACGCGAAATTCGATTGCATGACTCGTCGGGCGCGTGTCGCATAGTCGATGCCCTCTGTGATCGTTGAAAGTCGGTCGTTTGTGCACACAATGTCCGCGCTGGCGCGCGTTGCGTCGGTTGCCGACCCAACGGCGATTGCAACATCGGCTCCGGCGAAACCGACGCTGTCGTTAACACCGTCACCGATCATGACCACGGTGTGTCCATCCGCTTGTAGCGCTTTGACACGCATAGCTTTTTTCTCTGGCGTCTGGGCACCTGACGTCGCCTGTGCGCCCAGCAATGCGGCGATGCGCTTCGTTTTGTCTTCGTGATCGCCGCTCAGAATCTCAACCATTCCACGTCGCTTTAATGTCGCGACCAATTCGAATGCCCCCGGTCGTAACGTTTCGCCCAGTTCAATCGCGCAAATAAGCCCCGAGTGATCGGCGAGCCAAAGGTGCTCCTGGTCAGAGTAAGCCGTGAGGACTTTAGCGAACGCAGCAACGAACCCAGCACGACCAAGGCTGTAAGCAATGCCGTTAACAACGCCGGATACGCCCTCGCCCGGCGTCCACTGCAGATCTTGCACGGCAAGCCCTTCCCCCTTCGGCTCGGGCGATGCAACCGCACGCAATGCGACACTCAGCGGATGATTGGCAGAGGCTTCCAGAGCGGCGATCAGGTCGAGCGCCTGCTTTTGCGTGAAGGACGCCCGCAGCTCAGTGAGGCCAACAAGATTTGGCGTGGTCAAAGTTCCCGTCTTATCCAGCAGAAAGTAGTCGGCATTCCGCAGCCGATCCAGAGCAGCGACTCGCCGCAACACAATTCCCCGACTCAGCAAACCGGCAAAAGCCCGAGCCTGCGCAGCAGGTGCGGCAAGAGCTAACGCGCACGGACAGCTAATGATCAGGACAGCAATGGCTCGCTCCAGCGCGACCGAAACGCCGCCAGGCAACATCACAATGAATGTCGATGAGGCCACAAGGAGCAGCACCGGCATAAAGTATCGGGCGACAATATCGGCTAACGCCAGCGCCTCGGGCTTTGCCGACTCGTCAGCGAGCGAGAGCAGGCGGCGCTCGGTGCTTTCATCCACGGTCGCCACCGCGCGCACGCTGATCGCCCCACCGCAGTTGATCGCTCCGGCAATCAGCGCCTCGCCCTCCGCGTGACGAACCTGCGCGGACTCGCCGGTCAGAAGCGCCTCATCGCACACCGCGCTGTCGCTCTCCAGCACGCAATCAACAGGGATTTGCTCACCGGTGCGGATCCAGAGCCGATCGCCCGGCTGAACGGTTGAAACGGCAACGGAGTGCATGTTCTGGTCACGATGATCGCCACGAAAACGCATGACCGCAGCTGTTGTCGCGCCGCTTGATGCGCACTGTATCGCCGCCTGATTGCGCTCGCGTTGTTCCCACGCAAGCCAGCGAACACCGAGCAGCAGCGCGACAAACATCGCTACAGAATCGAAGTAAAGCGTGCCGGTTCCGGCCAGGAGGTGCCACACCGATCCCGCAAACGCCGAGACAATCCCGAGGACGATGGCCATGTCCATTCCAGCGCGTTGCATGCGCAGTTCGCGGAATGCACCCCGGTAGAAGCTCCCGGCACACACAAAAACAACCGGAAGCAAAATCACCAAAGCCGTCCAGTCGAGCAACGGCCCAAGCTCTGGCTCCATGTCAGCGCCAGCGAGAAATCTCGGCAGCGTCAGCATCATGATCTGCATCGCGCACAGCGTCGCCAGGCCAAATTGCCAGATGTGCCGCCTGCGCTGGCGTTTGACCGCCTCGGCTCGGCCAAGACTTGCCTCGGTGGTGGCGCTATAGCCCAAATCATCAATCGCCGAGAGCAGGCGTTCTTCGCTGATGAGAGCTGGATCGAAAGAAATTCTGGCGCGCTGCGTCGAATAGTGAACGCGGGCGCGCAGCACGCCCTGACAACGCCGCAACTTGTCTTCAATGAGTGATGCGCAAGCGGCGCAATGCATGTCGAACACATCGAACGTGCACGTGGTTGTTGTAGTCGCCTGGACTTTGATCGCGTCGCGCACGGCGTCAGGCATATCGTCGACGGTGATCAGAGGATTCAGCATTGATGCGAGCGTAATTGGCAAAGCCTGCGTACTGGTTGATCGAAATCAAATCGAAACCGATTGTTTCGACTGATCATCGCCACCAAGGAGAATACTCATGTCACCAGCCCAATTAACACCTTCACAATTGACTGATCTGAGCGAGCTGCTGCGTCAGCGCCACCGGGATCTTTCACAGGTCGTGGAGCGCGAATTACACGCCGACGGCGCTTCGGAAGTATCTGTCACGGGCGCAAGCGACGCCGACTGGACGACCGCCGACGTTGACGCCGATACGCTCATAGCCAGAGCAGAGCGCGACTCTAGCGAACTCATTGAGATCGCCAATGCGCTTGATAGAGTAGCGGACGACCGCTATGGCGCATGTGAAGCCTGTAGTAAGGACATTGGCTACGCCCGTTTACTGGTTCATCCTGCCGCCAGACGCTGCCTTTCTTGCCAACAAACGGCCGAATCGAAAAATGGCTCTGCCTTCGACGCGATCAAACGCTCGCTCTAAGTTTCTCCGGCTATTCGGGACATTCAGTGAGTGACCGCTCTGAGTACGAGCGATGAATCGAGATTCACGTTGGAGTCTGGGTGCGAAACTGACTGCGGCCGCGACGCCGTTTCTGTTGCTCGGGTTTCTTGCGATATCAGCGACGCTATGGGTATCCTGGCAACTTGAAGGAGGTGCTGCTGCGGTCAACGAAGCGGGTCGCATGCGCATGCAGGCCTATCGTATTGCGCTCGCCGGGGCCACGCCCAATCAGGTCGGCGTTACCGCCCATGTCGCGGAATTCGAGCGCAGTCTCTCATTGCTGCGCGACGGGGATCCAGAGCGTCCGCTATTTGTTCCGTGGGACGACGCAGTTACTACCGGGTTTGGCGATATCAATGCGAGCTGGCTGCTCTTTCGCGCAGCAATAACGCGAAACGGTCAGGCTAGTGACGCGACTCTGTTGGGTTCAACTGTCAAATTCGTTGAACAGATCGATCAATGGGTCGTCGCCATCGAGCGGCACTTGTCACGCTGGACGGCGCTACTGCATCTGCTGCAGGTGGCCCTGATGGCGCTAACCGTGCTTGGCGCATCGATACTCGTTTACACCGGCTATCGTTTCGTGCTGGAACCCGTCGGCTTACTCAAGCAGGCTTTCCAGAGAATCCAGCGAGGTGATCTTGGCGCACGCGTCAGCGCTGCTGGCAATGATGAGTTCGCGACTCTGGCCAACGGATTTAACGGTATGGCCGAAAATCTGGAGTCGATGTATCGCAATCTGGAAGGCAAGGTAACCGAAAAGACCGCACAACTTGAAGAGAAACGTGCACGCCTGGAAGCGCTGTACAGTGTCACCACGCTAATGGCGGGTGCGACCGCGCTTGAGGCGTTGGCGCGCGGATTTGTGGATCAGGTGATGGCGGTTGCCCATGCTGACGGGGTAGCGCTACGTTGGTCTGACGAAGGTAACGCGAAGTACGTGATGCTGGCGTCGACCGGCTTACCCGCATCCATGGCAGACGAAGAGCACTGCCTGATGGCCAACCAGTGCCATTGTGGCTCGCCGGCGTCGCCAGGCGGAGCGCGCGTGATTCCTATCCGTAGTGACCAGCCCCTGACTTTTCCCCACTGTGCCGATGCGGGGTTCCAGACGGTGGTGTGTGTTCCGGTACGGCATCATGACCGCATCAAAGGCGAGATCGATCTCTTCTTTCACGCCCGATATGAGCTTTCATCGGCCGAACGTTCGCTACTCGAAGCGTTGGCGACACACCTTGCGGCGGCTATGGAAAATCTGCGGCTGGGAGCGCTTGAACGCGAAGCGGCGGTCGCACAGGAGCGAAATTTTCTCGCACGCGAGTTGCATGACTCCATAGCCCAGTCGCTGGCGTTTCTAAAGTTACAAGTGCAATTGCTTAGAGACGCGCAGGCAAAGGGCGATCCATCTCAGGTGGAGCAAGCCGTCAGCGAGATTGATGCAGGGGTGCGTGAGAGCTATGGCGATGTACGTGCGCTTTTGATGCATTTTCGTACCCGTGCCAACGTTGAAGACATTGAGCCCGCGTTGCGAACAACGCTGCGCAAGTTTGAGCATCAGAGCGCGATCCACACTGAGCTATCGATGCAGGGGCATGGTGTGTCGCTCGCGCCTGATTTGCAATTGCAGGTACTGCATGTGGTGCAGGAAGCCCTTTCAAACGCACGCAAGCACTCGGGTGCCGGGCGTGTCTGGCTTGATGTTCAGCAGCAACCACAGTGGCGCTTTGAGGTGCGCGACGATGGTCACGGCTTCACGCAGGGCGATCCTCTTCTCGACGAAACACACGTCGGCCTCCATATCATGGCCGAACGGGCCGAGCGAATCGGCGCGACACTGGAAGTATTTTCCACACCGAATCAAGGCACCTCCGTCATCCTGACGCTGCCCGCTGATCGCGCCACCGCAGCGAGGCCTGCGGGGTCCTCGGCTTCGTCAATTGCGCCAGACGAGAAAGTGATGGCTGCATGAGCAGCACCGCCAACAACGAACCATTGCCCGAGAACAATGATGCCATCCCCATCCCCATCCCCATCCGCATTCTGGTGGTGGATGACCACACCCTTTTTCGCCGTGGCCTGACCGCGATCCTGTCCCGTAGCACGACCGTACGTGTGGTGGGCGATGCTGGGGATGCAAGCGAAGCGCAGCGGCGAGCTGAACAGTTAAAACCTGATCTCATCTTGCTCGACAATCACTTACCGGGCGTAAATGGCGTCGACGCGCTACCTGCGTTACGAGCCGCGCTTCCGCAAGTGCGGATCATCCTGCTGACGGTCAGCGAAGACGAAAGCGACCTGGCGGCGGCGCTAAAGGCGGGTGCCAACGGCTATCTGCTCAAGACCATGGATGCCGACGCGCTGGTTGCTGCGATCATGCGCGTGATGCAAGGCGAAAGCGTCATTGCCGACGAAATGACCAGCAAACTTGTCGCAGCGTATCGCGGTGCAATTGTGAACGCTCCTGAGCTCGTACCGTCGGTCGAACCGACCGTGCATGCTATTTCACCGTTGTCGCATCTCTCGCCCCGTGAACTCGACATTCTGCGTGGCATCGCACGTGGCGAAAGTAACAAGCTCATCGCACGCCATCTGGGCATTGCCGAGACCACCGTGAAGATTCATGTGCAACATGTGCTGCGCAAGCTCAATGTCGCCTCTCGCGTGCAGGCTGCCGTTATCGCCACCGGGCTACAGCTAACTTGATCTGCGTCACGCGCGACGCGGATTGCTCGCGCCGTAGTTCTTCAGAACGATGGTCAGGCACACAAGGCTAGTCCTTCATCCGCCGTAAACCATACCAATCGGCGGATACCGATAATGTGTGATCGCCCCTACAGTTGATACATCGACTGGAGGGACGAAATGATGGACAAGAAGAGGCAAGCGCTTTCCGTGCTGATCAGCAGCACACTCGCATTCACAGTATGTTTCATGGTTTGGATGATGTTTGGCGTGATCGGCATTCCGATCAAGAAGGCGCTGAATCTCAATGCGACCCAGTTCGGGCTGCTGACGGCAATGCCGGTACTCACGGGATCGCTCATTCGCGTCCCGCTGGGCATCTGGACCGACAAATACGGCGGTCGTATCGTCATGACGATTCTGATGGCGATTACAGTACCTGCGATCTGGCTGATGAGCTATGCCACTGAGTTTTGGCACTTCCTCGTCATTGGACTTTTCGTGGGCCTGGCTGGCGGTTCATTTTCTGTCGGCACTCCCTACGTCGCACGCTGGTTTCCCAAGGGTAAGCAGGGCTTTGCCATGGGCGTCTATGGTGCCGGGAACTCGGGTGCAGCGGTCAATAAATTCGTTGCGCCCGCATTGGTCGTCGCCTTCGGCTGGGCCATGGTGCCGCAGGTGTACGCCGCAATCATGTTGGGAACCGTCGTCCTGTTCTGGTTTTTCAGCTACAGCGACCCGACGCATCTGGTGCCTGCGAACACAAAATTTTCGGACCAGCTGAAAGCACTCAAGGATCCGAAAGTGCTCAAGTACTGCCAGTACTACAGCATCGTTTTTGGTGGCTACGTTGCCATGTCGCTCTGGATGGTGCAGTACTACGTCGGAGAGTTTGGACTCGATATTCGTGCAGCGGCACTGCTTGCTGCCTGCTTCTCGCTACCGGGCGGCGTGTTGCGAGCGTTGGGCGGCTGGTTATCGGACAAATACGGTGCGCACAGCGTGACATGGTGGGTGTTATGGGTGAGCTGGATCGTGCTCTTCCTGCTCTCGTATCCGCAAACCGACTTCACCGTCATGACGGTGAACGGTTCCAAGACATTCCACATTGGGCTCAACGTATATGTGTTCACGATTCTCATGTTCATTCTGGGCATCGCGTGGGCATTCGGCAAAGCCAGTGTCTTCAAGTACATCAGCGACGACTATCCCACCAACATCGGCACCATCAGCGGCATCGTCGGCCTCGCCGGCGGCTTAGGTGGCTTTGTGCTTCCCATTATGTTCGGTGCGCTGATGGACATCACTGGCATTCGCTCCAGCGCCTTCATGTTGATGTACGGCGTGGTGTGGGTGTCCCTCATCTGGATGTACTGGACGGAAGTGCGCCGTACCGAAGTGATGGGCAGGAACGCACATGTCAGCCTGTTGACCAAAGTCGATGCGCAGTGATCCGAACCCTGAACCGAGAAAATTATGAATAACGTCGTTACCAACACCCCGCACGCGCACAGTTCTGCCGACATCGTGGACTGGCGCCCCGAAGACCCCGCCTTCTGGGAGTCCAGGGGCAGGCGCATCGCCAATCGCAATCTTTGGATATCGATCCCCAATCTTCTGTGCGCCTTCGCGGTGTGGCTTATGTGGGGAATCATCACCGTGCAGATGCTTAATCTGGGCTTCCCGTTCAAGCCGAATGAAATGTTCACGCTGACAGCCATCGCTGGCCTGATGGGAGCCACTTACCGCATCCCGGCTTCGTTCTTCATCCGTCTGGCCGGTGGACGGAACACCGTCTTCCTCACCAGCGCGTTGTTGATCATTCCTGCGTTGTGGACGGGTATTGCGTTGCAGGACAAAAACACGCCGTTGTGGGTGTTTCAGGCCTGCGCTTTCCTGTCAGGCATCGGTGGCGGCAACTTCTCCGCCTCCATGAGCAACATCAACCCGTTCTTTCCGAAGAAGCAGCAAGGTTTGGCGTTAGGGCTGAATGCGGGGCTGGGCAACTTCGGTGTCACCACCATGCAGGTGGTTATCCCGCTTGTGATGACCGTGAGCGTGTTTGGTGCCATTGGCGGGGAAGCCATGACATTGGCCAAGGACTCCGGTTGGATCTTTGGCAAGATCGTTGCAGGCACGCCCACCTTCATCCAAAACGCTGGGTTCATCTGGGCCGCAGCATTGATACCGCTGGTGGCACTGGCTTGGTTCGGTATGAACAACCTGTTGACCATCTCGCCAACGTACGGCGGTACGGCAGCGGCCTTCGGCAAGATACTTTACCTGTGGGCGCAATGCAGCATAGTCGGTGCGGTCGGCCTGTACCTGTATTTGCCTGCACCCACTGGACTGGGTTTGCTGAACATGTGGGTCGCACTGCCTCTGATTATTGTCACCTGTGTGCTGTTGATGAAGTTCGCCGCTTTCGGTGAAATGAAAGCCAACATCACCACGCAATTCGCGATCTTCAAGAACAAGCACACGTGGTCGATGACGGCGCTATACATCGTCACCTTTGGCTCTTTCATTGGGTTTTCAATGGCGCTGCCACTCTCGATCACGGTGATTTTTGGCTTCCAGCATGTGCCTGACGCCGCAGGCGTGATGACGCACTCGCTGAAAAATCCGAACGCGCCGTCGGCATTGACGTATGCATGGATTGGCCCGTTCATCGGTGCGCTGATCCGCCCGGTGGGTGGTTGGATTTCCGATAAGGTGGGCGGTTCGATCGTCACACAATGGATATCAGTCGTAATGGTGGTGGCCTCTGCGGCGGTCGGCTACGTCATGCTGCAGGCCTACGGGTCGTCTAAGCCAGAGCAATATTTTCTGCCCTTCATGCTGTTATTCATGGTGCTGTTCGCTGCCAGCGGCATCGGTAACGGTTCGACTTTTCGCACCGTTGGCGCGATCTTCGACCGGCTGCAGGCCGGGCCGGTGCTAGGCTGGACCGCTGCGGTGGCGGCTTATGGTGCTTTCGTCGCTCCCGTGGTGATTGGCGCGCAAATCAAGGCGGGGACACCGCAGTACGCCATGTACGGTTTCGCCATTTTTTATGCACTGTGCCTGATTCTGAACTGGTGGTTTTACCTGCGCAAGAACGCGTATGTGAAGAACCCCTAGTCATTCGTCGCTCCTGCTTCCAGAACATCTGATTTAACTATACCGAGGGCCAACTCATGAGCCATTTTCTAGATCGACTGACCCACTTCACGCAACCCCGCGAAAGCTTTTCGGACGGGTACGGTGTGACCACCGGCGAAGATCGCACGTGGGAAGACGCGTACCGCAATCGCTGGGCGCACGACAAAGTCGTGCGCTCGACGCACGGCGTGAACTGCACGGGCTCCTGCTCGTGGAAGATTTACGTCAAAGGCGGTATCGTGACGTGGGAGACGCAGCAGACCGACTACCCCCGTACGCGCTGGGACATGCCCAATCACGAGCCACGCGGTTGTTCGCGCGGTGCGTCGTATTCCTGGTATTTGTACAGCGCCAATCGCGTGAAGTTTCCGATGGTGCGTGGACGACTGCTGAAGTCGTGGCGTGCAGCGAGGCTTGCGAACGACCCAGTCGCGGCGTGGACGGCCATTGTGGAAAACGACGCCGCTCGCAGCGACTATCAAAAGGTGCGCGGTCTGGGCGGATTCGTTCGCTCAAGCTGGGACGAGGTCAACGAGATCATCGCGGCTGCAAACGTGTACACCATCAAAAAATATGGCGCGGATCGCGTGATCGGCTTCTCCCCGATCCCTGCAATGTCGATGGTGAGCTACGCCGCGGGTTCTCGCTACCTGAGCCTTATCGGCGGCGTGTGCATGAGCTTCTATGACTGGTATTGCGATCTGCCGCCCGCGAGCCCGCAGGTGTGGGGCGAGCAAACTGATGTGCCGGAATCAGCCGATTGGTACAACTCAACCTACATCATCGCCTGGGGCTCGAACGTGCCGCAGACGCGCACGCCCGACGCACACTTTTTCACTGAGGTTCGCTACAAGGGCGCGAAAACGGTCGCGGTGACGCCTGATTACTCGGAAGTGGCGAAACTGGCTGATTTGTGGATGCATCCGAAACAAGGCACCGATGCCGCTATGGCAATGGCCATGGGACACGTGATCCTTAAAGAGTTCTACATCGACAACCGTTCGACGTACTTCGACGACTACGCGCGGCGCTATACCGATCTTCCGATGCTGGTGATGCTCAAAGAGCATACGCTGCCATCAGGCGATACGGTCATGGTGCCGGATCGCTACGTACGCGCTTCCGACTTCAATGGCAAGTTGGGTCAGGCCAACAATCCCGAGTGGAAGACGGTAGCGTTTGACCAAGACGGCAAAGTCGTACTACCTAATGGCGCAATCGGTTTCCGCTGGGGGCCTGATGGCCGCGCCGACAAGGGGCAGTGGAATCTCGAAGCAAAAGAGGCGCGCCACCGGAGCGACGTCAAGCTGCAATTGTCGGTCATGGAAAACGAGGCCATCGATGCCGAAACGGCGCAGGTAGGTTTCCCGTATTTCGGCGGTATCGAGCACGATCATTTTCCACACAATGCGGGCGGTGACGTGACCGTTCGTACGGTGCCTGTACGCCGCATCATGCTCGGCAAAGCAGGAGAGAAACGTGATGCATTAGTTGCCACAGTGTTTGATCTGCAGGTTGCCAACTACGGTGTGGCGCGCGGCCTTGCGGGTGAACATGCTGCAAGCAACTACAACGACGACCAGCCGTATACCCCGGCATGGCAGGAAAAAATCACCGGCGTGCCGCGCGATCAGGTGATCACCGTGGCCCGCGAATTTGCGCAAAATGCCGACAAAACGCACGGCAAGTCGATGATCATCATCGGTGCGGCGATGAACCACTGGTATCACAGCGATATGAACTATCGCGGCGTGATCAATATGCTCATGATGTGCGGCTGCATCGGCCAATCCGGCGGCGGCTGGGCACACTACGTCGGTCAGGAAAAGCTGCGCCCACAGACTGGCTGGCTGCCGTTGGCGTTTGCGCTGGACTGGATTCGTCCCCCACGCCAGATGAACAGCACCAGCTTTTTCTACGCTCACACCGATCAGTGGCGTTACGAAAAACTGGGTATGGACGAAGTGCTCTCGCCGCTGGCCGACAAGAGCAAATACGGCGGCAGCATGATCGACTACAACGTAAGAGCCGAGCGCATGGGCTGGCTGCCTTCAGCGCCGCAGATGCAAACCAACCCGATGCAGTTGGTTAAAGACGCACAAGCGGCAGGGCTGGAGCCGAAAGACTATGTGGTCAAAGGGCTCAAGGACGGCACCGTTGCAATGAGCTGCACTGATCCAGATCATCCCAATAACTGGCCGCGCAATATGTTCATCTGGCGCTCCAACTTATTGGGGTCGTCGGGTAAGGGGCATGAATATTTCCTGAAGCACTTGCTCGGCACTAGCAACGGAGTGCAAGGCAAAGACCTCGGCAAGGAAGACGCCAAGCCCACGGAAGTCGTCTGGCACGACAAAGCACCCGAAGGCAAACTGGATCTGCTGGTAACGCTTGATTTCCGCATGAGTACAACCTGCCTGTACTCTGACATCGTGCTTCCGACCGCCACGTGGTACGAGAAAAACGATCTCAACACCAGTGACATGCATCCCTTTATCCATCCGCTGTCAACGGCGGTCGATCCCGCATGGCAGAGCCGCAGTGATTGGGAGATTTACAAGGGCTTCGCGAAGAAATTCAGCGAAGTGTGCGTCGGTCATCTGGGCGTGGAAAAAGAAGTGGTGCTGACACCGCTCATGCACGACAGTCCAGGGGAGCTCGGCCAACCGTTTGAGGTGACCGACTGGAAGCGCGGCGAGTGCGATTTGATTCCCGGAAAAACTGCGCCGCAGATTGCGGTGGTGGAGCGCGACTATCCCAATGTCTACAAGCGTTTCACTGCGCTCGGCCCATTGATGAACAAAGTGGGCAATGGCGGAAAAGGTATTGCGTGGAACACGCAGACTGAGGTCAAGCAACTAGGTGAACTCAACGGTCTGGTGCAGGAAGAAGGCGTGACCAAAGGCATGCCGAAGATCGAGACCGATATTGACGCCTGCGAAGTTGTCTTGCAACTGGCACCTGAGACGAACGGACATGTCGCCGTCAAGGCGTGGGAAGCACAGTCCAAAGCCACAGGGCGCGATCACGTGCATCTGGCGCTGCATCGTGAAGACGAAAAAATTCGCTTTCGCGACATTCAGGCGCAGCCGCGCAAGATCATCAGTTCTCCCACGTGGAGTGGCATCGAGAGCGAGACCGTGAGCTACAACGCGGGCTACACCAACGTGCATGAGTTGATCCCTTGGCGCACCTTCACCGGACGTCAGCAGTTCTATCAGGATCACCCGTGGATGATTGCGTTTGGTGAAGGCTTCTGCAGTTATCGGCCGCCGGTAGATCTGAAGACGACGGCGGGGATTCACAACCTGCGCAGCAATGGCAACCCTGAGATATTGCTTAACTTCATCACGCCGCATCAGAAGTGGGGCATTCATAGCACGTACACCGACAACCTGATGATGCTCACGTTAAGTCGTGGCGGGCCAATTATCTGGTTGAGCGAGGACGACGCGAAGAGAGCAGACATTGTTGACAACGACTGGGTGGAACTGTTCAACATCAATGGCGCTATCGCCGCACGGGCGGTGGTTAGCCAGCGTGTCAATCCCGGCATGGTGATGATGTATCACGCACAGGAAAAAATCATCAACACACCGGGCGCAGAAATCACCGGTGTGCGCGGTGGAATTCACAATTCGGTGACACGCATCGTGCTGAAGCCAACGCACATGATTGGTGGCTATGCGCAGCTCTCGTATGGCTTTAACTACTACGGCACGATTGGCACCAATCGCGATGAGTTCGTGGTCGTACGAAAGATGAACAAGATCGATTGGCTCGACACGCCTGTTGCGCCCGAACGTATTGAGCTCGTACAAGCTCAGGGAGAAAACGCATGAAAGTTCGCGCGCAAATCGGCATGGTGCTCAATCTTGACAAATGCATCGGCTGCCATACCTGCAGCGTGACCTGCAAGAACGTCTGGACGAGTCGCCCCGGCATGGAGTACGCGTGGTTCAACAATGTTGAAACCAAGCCTGGTATTGGCTACCCGAAAGAATGGGAGAACCAGGACAAGTGGAACGGCGGTTGGGTTCGTAAGGCCAACGGCAGCATCGAACCGAGGCAAGGTGGCAAGTGGAAGCTGCTGATGAAAATTTTCGCGAATCCGAATCTGCCCGCGATTGACGACTACTACGAACCGTTCACGTTTGACTATGACCACTTGCAAAGCGCGCCTGAGATGAAGGCGAGCCCGACTGCAAGGCCACGCAGCCTGATCACCGGCAAGCAGATGGACAAAATCGTCTGGGGACCGAACTGGGAAGAGCTGCTCGGCGGCGAATTCAGCAAACGAAGCGCAGACAAAAATTTCGACGGTTTCGAGGCGACGCAAAAGGCGATGGTCGGTGAGTTCGAGAACACCTTCATGATGTATCTACCGCGCTTGTGTGAGCACTGCCTCAACCCCGCCTGCGTGGCGAGCTGCCCATCGGGTTCGATCTACAAACGCGAAGAGGACGGTATCGTTCTGATCGATCAGGACAAGTGCCGTGGCTGGCGCATGTGCGTCAGCGGCTGTCCCTACAAAAAGATTTACTACAACTGGAAGAGTGGCAAGGCCGAGAAGTGCATCTTCTGCTATCCGCGCATTGAAGCTGGGCAACCGACGGTGTGTTCAGAGACCTGCGTTGGCCGAATTCGCTATCTCGGCGTGTTGCTGTACGACGCAGACCGCATTCAAGAGGCGGCAAGCGTTGAACATGACCGCGATCTGTATCAGGCGCAGCTCGACATCTTCCTCGATCCGAACGATCCGAAGGTGATTGCACAGGCGCGCGTGGATGGTGTTCCAGACAAGTGGATGGAGGCGGCACGCAAGAGCCCAGTCTACAAGATGGCGGTCGACTGGAAGGTGGCACTGCCACTGCATCCGGAATACCGCACATTACCGATGGTTTGGTATGTGCCGCCGCTTTCGCCGATCACCGCCGCCGCGAACGCGGGCCAGGTGAGCAGCAACGGGCAAATTCCCGATGTGAAGCAGTTGCGCATCCCGGTGAAGTACCTGGCAAACCTTTTGACTGCGGGCGACACCATGCCAGTGGAGCGCGCACTGGAGCGAATGCTCGCGATGCGCGTGTATCAACGTGGCAAACACGTTGACGGCTATACCAACCTTGACGTGCTCAAGCAGGTGGGGCTCACACAAGCAGAGGTCGAGGACATGTATCACGTCATGGCGATTGCGAATTACGAGGATCGCTTCGTGATCCCGTCGACCCATCGTGAGTACGCCGAGAACACTTTTAACGTTCGCGGTGGCTGCGGCTTTACGTTTGGTAACGGCTGTTCGGAAGGCACCGGTATCACCAGTCTTTTCGGCAGCGAGAAACGTCGCACCATTCCGATCAAAGCGGAGGTATAGCCGATGTTTGCCACCAAACCTCCAGTGATGACGCTGACCTTGCGCGTGTTGGCGCGATTACTGAGCTACCCCGATCCCGACGTTCGCGCGCACCTCTCGGAAATGCGAAGTGTCTTGCACACCGAATACGCCCTGAGCGCCGCCCGACTTGGCGAGATCGATGCGTTGATTGCCAGTATCGAGCGTCAGAGTGCGATTGATGCCGAGGCTGACTACGTGCAACTCTTCGATAGCGGTCGCCGCACTTCGCTGCAGCTCTTTGAGCACGTACACGGCGATTCACGGGATCGCGGCCCTGCGATGATTGATCTCGCGCAGACCTATGAAAAGGCAGGGCTCTACCTCAGCGAAGGCGAGATGCCCGATCATTTGTCGGTAGCGCTCGAATACGCGTCCACCCAGCCGCCCGCCGAAGCGCGCGCGTTTCTGGGTGAAACATCGCACATTCTTAATGTGATCTTTAACGCGCTTGAAAAGCGTAACAGTCGTTACGCGAGTGCGCTCGGTGCGCTGCTCGATCTAGCGGGTGAGAAAGCCCGCGCGGTCAATGTGCCCGACGAAGATCCGATCGACGAAACCTGGGCTGAACCCGCCGCGTTCGACGGTTGCTCTTCTCAGGGTCAAGCCCGTCCGGGGCAACCGCAACCGATACATATTGTTCGTTCAACTCACGTTCAAGGAGTCGCACTGTGAATGGCGTCTATGGTTTTCTATTTCAGGTGTACCCGTACGTGTGTTTCACGGTGTTCTTGTTGGGTAGCCTGCTTCGGTTCGACCGCGACCAGTACACGTGGAAGAGCGACTCGTCGCAGATGTTGAGCCCCGGATTGCTGCGCTGGGGAAGCAACCTCTTCCATTTCGGCATCCTGTTCCTGTTCGTCGGCCATATGGTCGGCCTGTTCACGCCACACGCCGTGTACGGCGTTTTCATGACAGCAGGTAACAAGCAGATGCTGGCCGTGGTGGCGGGCGGCATTGCAGGCTCAATCTGCTTCGTTGGCTTGTCGATGCTGCTGTACCGCCGCGTCTTTGACCCGCGCATCCGCCTGACCAGCCACGCCACCGACATCGCAGTCCTGCTGGTGCTTTGGGTGCAGTTGGTAGTGGGCCTGATCACGTTGCCATTCTCGTGGCAACACGCGGATGGCAGCGTGATGCTGATCCTGGCAGACTGGGCACAACGCATCGTCACACTGCGTCCCGTCGACGCCACCGTGCTAGCCACGCTGCCGTGGCCCTACCTGTTCCACATCGTGTTCGGTATGACCATCTTCCTGCTGTTCCCGTTCAGCCGACTGGTGCACGTGTGGAGTGGTTTTGCGTCTGTCATGTACCTGTTCCGCCCCTATCAGGTGGCGCGCTCACGGCGATTGAATCTTCCGCCTGGCCACAACACACCACCGACCCGCAACTGAGAGCTTCTGAAGCATCAATGAATATCACCTGTTTTTCCGATTTGCTTAGCGCAGCAAAGAGCCAACCTGAACCGCAGCGCCTGCTTTTCGTTTTTGCCGGAGCCGAATTGCCCTCAGCAGCAAGCGCCGAGCAACGTGCGCAATTTGCCAACGGCGACGGCGGTGAACTCGCGCCCTTGATGTGCGTGGACAAAGCCATTGACGAGATCGAGCATTTTGATGCGCTGGTGGCTGAGGCAGCCGAGGCTGGCCCGCCGTGGGCGATTGTGTTTACGACCGCATTGTCGGGCCGTGGCGGCAAGATGCCGACCCCGCTGGATGCGCAAGCCCCTTTGCAGCAAATGGTGGATTCGATCAAAGCCGGTCGCCTCGATGGCATGTTGCCCTTTAACCGGCGCGGCGAGCCGGTGAACCTGGCGTGACGCAAGATACAAACTTTCAACAAATTACTCGCACAAGGAAAATCTCATGCAAGACGGAACTAGCGGCGGATGCGGATCGGGATCAGGGCAGTGTGGATGCTCAGGCACAGTAACGGCAGAAGCCGCGAAGCCAGTTGATTCAGTTGCTACACAGCCAAAGCAGATTGCACAAAAGTATGACTTCAGCGCTGCTACATTGGCCAGCCCAACTGTAGCGTCAGCCGGTCACGGCGTACAGGCGAGTGTCAATGGCATTGCTCTGCACGCACCGGGAGATCGGCCCGATGACAACACGCTTCGGCAGCGCGCCTATGGTGAATTGCTACGGCAGGAGGCGGTAAGCGCTGGGCTGCTGGCAAAGGAGGATATCGCTACCGACGATGGCATTCAGAGTGAAGCCGCAACCCAGGCGATTGAAAAAATACTTGAATCAGTGCTGGTAGTCCCAGCGCCGGATGAAGCAACTAGCCGTCGTTTTTTCACGGCGAACCCGTCTCGTTTTCAAAACGGTGAAGAGGTTAGAGCACGCCACATCCTGTTTGCGGTCACTCCTGGAATGGACGTCGTCCGGCTTCGCAATCGTGCGGAAGCCGCGCTCCTCGACGCACGGTGTCGCGACGACAAGTCAGTAGATCGCTTCGCTGCGCTGGCCAGGGAACTCAGCAACTGCCCCAGCGCGACTGATGGCGGCGACCTTGGCTGGTTGACAGCAAGCGAATGTGCGCCCGAGTTTGCCCGTGAAGTGTTTGGCCGCACCGAAGTTGGCGTATTGCCACGACTGGTTCACAGTCGTTTTGGTTTGCACGTCGTGGAAGTCATCGAACGGAAGCCGGGCGAAATGCCTGAATTTGAGGCTGTCCGTGGCGCGGTGTCGCAGGTTTTGCAGCAGCAGACCTACGTGACAGCCTTGCGGCAGTATCTGCAGCTAGTCGCTGGCAGCGCACACATCGTTGGCGTGGAACTTGATGCGGCTGATTCGCCGCTCGTGCAGTAGGCGAGGGTTGACGCGCACCTCAATGCTTATGGGTAATCGCAAAGCTGAATCATGAGTGACCAGCCAGACGAGTTGTTGCAGCGGTTGCGCCGCTTTCACGACGACTATTTCCCCGGCGTTGAGGATCAGTTCAAAACGCTCGTGAAGGACGGTCAGCATCCGACGATCCTGTTCATCGGCTGTTCGGATTCGCGCATCGTGCCCTATCTTCTGACCGGCACCGGGCCGGGCGAGCTGTTCATCGTGCGCAACGTGGGCGCGTTCGTACCGCCGTATGACGGCTCGGCGGGCTATCACGGAACTGCTGCAGCCATCGAATTCGCAGTATTAAATCTAGACGTTTCGCACATCATTGTCTGCGGACATACGCACTGTGGCGGCATTCGTGCGCTCTATGAAGAAGTGCCAGCAGGAGCCCACAATCTCGCCGTCTGGCTTGAGCTGGGCCGCGAAGCCGCATTGCCGGTTCGCGTCACTGAGGAAGCGCTTCGACGCACCGAGCAACGCGCGGTGGTGCTGCAGCTTGAACGGTTGATGGCCTATCCGATGGTTCGCGAGCGCGTTGAGGCCAAGCGATTGGCGCTGCACGGCTGGCACTACGTCATCGAAGATGGCGAGGTTCATGTCTTCGATGTCAGGAGCGGATCGTTCGTGCCGTCCTCGAAGGCGGGTCATAGCGGAACCGGGCCGTACGCGCATCATGAAGATGCGCTTGCGCCTGACAACGTCTAGCAAGGCTATCGATATCTATGTGCTCATCCATTCACGCCCCTCCGATGCAGGAATCAAGGCAGAACGACATGCCGCCCCGTCAGTCTTCAAGTGGTGGAGCGAACGCACAGTGGTCGCATCTCGCAGCGCTCGCAGAGCACAGCGGCCTGCGTCCGCTCATGCTGCATCGCCGTGCGTTGCTGCCCATCGTTCAGGGCGGCATGGGAGTTGGCGTATCGGCTCATCAATTGGCGGGAACGGTCGCTTCACTGGGGGCGATGGGAACGATTGCGTCGGTAGATTTGCGTCACCATCACCCTGATTTACTGGCGCGAACGGCATCGCTGCCGATCGCTGCAGAGTCAAAACTCATTATCGATCACGCGAATCTGGAAGCGCTCGCGCGGGAGATTCACAGCGCGAGGGCTTTGTCGGAAGGGCGCGGCTTGCTCGCAGTTAACGTAATGCGTGCAGTGAGCGAATATGCATCCTCAGTGCGAACCGCTCTTGAATGCGGAATTGACGCCATTGTTGTGGGAGCCGGGCTGCCACTTGATTTGCCTGACCTGACAAAAGACTACCCCAGCGTTTGTCTGATCCCGATCCTTTCGGATGCGCGCGGCATTCAGTTGGTCGTAAAAAAGTGGGAGCGCAAGGGCCGTCTGCCTGCGGCGATCATCATCGAACACCCGCGCTATGCCGGCGGACATCTCGGCGCGACGCGTATCGCCGATGTGAACGATCCGCGCTTTGATTTTGAAAATGTGATCCCGACTGCGAAGGAATTTTTGCGCGGCGCGGGTATCGAGGCATCAGTGCCACTCATTGCAGCAGGCGGCATTCGTTCGTTCGAAGATGTATCGCGTTTACAGTCGATGGGAGCGGCTGCCGTGCAGTTGGGAACGCCCTTTGCTGTCACCGAGGAATGCGATGCACACCCGGCATTCAAAGAAGTTCTGGCGAACGCCCGTGATGAGGATACCGTTGAGTTTTTGAGTGTTGCCGGTTTGCCTGCGCGCGCGGTCGCGACGACGTGGATGAAGAACTATCTACGCGTAGAACCTGCGCTCAAGGCCATTGCTCACGCCAAGACTCGTTGCACGAAGAAATTCGATTGTCTGACCCAGTGTGGACTGCGCGACGGCATCGCCGATTGGGGGCAGTTCTGTATTGACAACCAGCTTGCCGCCGCGCTGCGGGGCGACGTGAAGAAAGGGCTTTTCTTTCGCGGTTCTGGTGCACTTCCTTTTGGACAGGCGATCCGATCAGTGTATGCACTCATGGAGCGCATGATGACGCCCGAACCCGCCACGTCTGTTGCGTCTTTGTAGTCGGGTTCAACCATGAAGACGATACCCATCCAACCTTCGTCGAACGGAGGTCGCCGCCCGGTAGCGTCACCTGTCGCCGAGTTACAACGGTCGAAATTGCGTTGGCAACTATCCACGCTTTTGCAAGCGCCGCATCGTCTGTCATTTGCGGCGGGGGTTGCGGTTCTTGCCGTCAGCTCACTGTGGTGGGCGCTACTTTTGAGTTTGAGTGCGACGGGTGTTCCTGTGCACTGGGCTGTGCCGCGTCCCATCGCGCATAGTGTGTTGATGGCTTTTGGTTACATGCCGCTGTTCTTTGTTGGATTTCTGTTCACAGCAGGGCCGAAATGGCTTGGACAACCCGCGGTAGAGGCTCGGGTATTGCTGCGCCCAGTGGCGACCTATGCACTTGCCTGGATCGGATACATGGTGGCCGTGCACGTTGACGCAGGAGCCGCAGCCGTTTGTGTCGCGTTGGCCGCCGCCGCGTGGACATCTGTTGTCGTCAAATTTGCGCGCATGGTTACTCGCAGCCGTGCGGCAGACCGTACACACGCAAAGCTGGTACTGGTCGGCCTAGCGGCGGGGGCTTTGGCGCTTTGGTGTATTCCGCTCGCACTGGCTCTGGAGGCGTTTACGGTCGCTCGCATTGCCGTACTCGTCGGCATCTGGGGCTGCATGGCCATCGTGTTCGTCGCGGTATCACATCGCATGATTCCATTCTTTACGGCCAATGTGGTGCCGACGCTCAACGCCTGGCGACCGATGTGGCTGCTCGGAGTGTTTGTAGGTGTAATCGCGCTGGAACTTGTTTTTGCGATTCTCGATCTGACCGTGTGGCCGCTTGGGACAATCGTTCGTTTCGTGCAGATTTCGCTCGAACTGGTATCAGCGGCAGTGCTGCTGACGATGGCTGTGAAGTGGGGGCTCATGCAGAGCCTGCGAGCACGGTTGCTGGCCATGCTCCATGTCGGGTTTGTCTGGCTTGGACTGGCCGTTTTGTTGCAAGCGATCTCACATGGTTTGATGTTCGTTACGGACGATGCGCTTTCGCTGGGACTCGCCCCCACTCACGCGCTGACCATGGGATTTATGGGCGCTACGCTGTTCGCGATGGCTACCCGAGTCAGCGCCGGACATAGCGGTCGTCATCTGGTGGCCGACGATCTCGTGTGGACACTTTTCTGGACCCAACAAGTCGCCACAGTGCTGCGCATCGTGGCTGCAGTGTGGCCCGCGTCACCGCAGTGGCTCACGCCGCTCGCCGCTTCCCTTTGGGCGCTGGCCAGCGTATCGTGGGCGATTCGGTACGGGCTCTGGTATGGGCGTCCGCGCGAAGATGGAAAACCGGGCTGAAGGCCGCCCCGAATGAGACCCGAAGGGCCAGTCAGGCATCGCGGCGTATATGAGGACAACTTCTAAGTCCACGCGATGATCATCTAGTGACTCAATTTCACAGGATCAGAAATGACCGAATTACTACCTGCCGTTGAAACGGCCCGCGCAATGGCAGCACAAACCATCAGTGAAGAGGTGCTACTAGAAAAGTATGCCAAGGGTGACGAGCGAGGCATTGCCGATGTCTACTCGCGCGTGGCTATGGCACTGGCGGAAGCGGAGCCACCCGAGCATCGCGCGCATTGGGCCCAGCAATTCCTGCATGCGCTGGAAAATGGATTCATTCCAGCCGGTCGCATTCAGTCGGCCGCCGGCACGTCACTATCGGCGACGTTGATCAATTGCTTCGTGCAACCAGTGGGTGATGCGATTACCCATATCGAGGACGGACACCCTGGCATCTACGCTGCGCTGGCTGAAGCCGCGGAAACGATGCGTCGCGGCGGTGGCGTTGGCTATGACTTCTCCCGTATTCGACCGCGCGGTGCCGGCGTCGGCAGCACGCAGTCGCTCGCGTCGGGGCCAGTGTCGTACATGCGGGTGTTTGATCGCTCGTGTGAGACGGTGGAATCGGCTGGTTCGCGACGCGGCGCGCAGATGGGCGTGCTGCGCTGCGATCATCCGGACATTGAAGAGTTCATTCATGCGAAAGACATTGGCGACCTGAAAAACTTCAACGTATCAGTGGCGATTACCGACGTATTCATGAACGCGGTGGTCAATGACGAGATGATCCGCTTGACCCACCTTGCCAAGCCCGGAGCAGCGCAGGTCGCGGCAGGTGCATTTCAGCTGGATTCTGCCGAACGCGGGTTGTGGGTTTACCGTGAGTTGCCCGCCCGGACATTGTGGGATCAGATCATGCACTCCACGTATGACCATGCCGAGCCCGGTGTGCTTTTTCTGGATCGCATCAACCGCGACAACAATTTGTCGTACTGCGAGACGATCAGTACCACCAATCCCTGCGCGGAGCAGCCGTTGCCGCCGTACGGCTGCTGCTGCCTCGGTTCGATCAATCTCGCCTGCTTCGTCACGCAGCCGTTTACTGAGCGGGCGAGTTTTGACGAAACGGGCTTTGCGCAGTTAGTGCGCGTCGCTGTTCGCATGCTCGACAACGTATTGGATGTCACGGTCTGGCCGCTACCACAACAAAAGCAGGAGGCCGACAACAAACGGCGTGTGGGATTGGGATTTACCGCATTGGGTGACGCGCTGGTGATGCTTAACCTGCGCTACGACACCGAGTCCGCGCGCGAGATGGCCCGGCGTATCTCCGAGCTGATGCGGGATACCGCCTACGCCGCCTCGGCCGAACTTGCGAAAGAACGCGGGGCATTCCCGTTATTCAATGCCGATCTTTACTTGAGTGCGCCGACCTTCGCGTCCCGGCTTCCCGCCGACATCAAGGCCATCATTCGAAAGACGGGTATTCGCAACTCTCACCTGTTGTCGATTGCGCCGACGGGCACTATCAGCCTCGCGTTTGCTGACAATGCCAGCAACGGTATCGAGCCGCCCTTTAGCTGGAGCTATCTGCGCAAGAAACGCATGCCGGACGGTGGCACAAAGGAATATTCGGTGGAGGATCACGCGTGGCGGCTGTTCCATCATTTGCGTGGTGAGGCTCGCAAGAGCGAACCACTACCGCACGCATTTGTGACGGCGCTGGAAATGAGCGCGCATTCGCATGCCGCGATGGTGGCCGCCGTGGCACCCTACATCGACACCGCCATCTCGAAGACGGTCAACGTGCCCGCAGACTACCCGTATCCGGAGTTTCAGGATCTCTATCTCGACGCCTGGAGATCGGGCCTGAAGGGACTGGCAACATACCGGCCCAATGCCGTGCTGGGCTCAGTCCTAAGCACTCATGAGCCCGCGAAGGTCATGGAAAGCCTTGCGACAGGCGGCGTCAATCAGCGACTTGCGCTTAAACGTCTGCCAGCCCCCGTGCTTGCATCACTGCGCTGGCCCGGACGCCCTGAGTTACCCGGTGGCAATCAGTCCTGGACCTACATGATTCACCATCCGTTTGGCGATTTCGCGCTGTTCGTCGGCGAACTTGCCAGTGAGGAATCTGGCAAATCACGTCCGTTTGAAGTGTGGGTGAACGGTGCCGAGCAACCGCGTGGACTGGGCGCGCTAGCCAAAACACTGTCGATGGATATGCGCGCTAACGATGCTGCGTGGCTGCAACTCAAACTGGAAACGCTTGCGACTGTGGCCGAAGAGCGTGCGTTCGAAATGCCGTTTCCGCCGCACGGTCAGATGCGTATGTTCCCCGGCGTTGTCGCAGCGACCGCTGCGGTGATTCGCTGGCGCTGCGACATGCTCAATGCGCTGCCAGGCAAAGCGCAAGATGCACCGACTCCGGTGATGGACGCCTTGTTCAGTCGTGACGAACCAGAAACCGGTGCCTCTGGCACGTTGGCCTGGACGGTGGATATCGACAACCCGGTGGCGGGTGAACGCTTCTCGCTGACATTGAAGGAGGTCACACTGCCCGATGGTGAAGGCGGCGTGACGACACGGCCCTGTGCGCTCGGTCTATCCGGCAACTACCCGCGGGCGCTCGATGGTGTGGCGCGACTTCTGTCGCTCGACATGCGCGTGATCGATCCCGCATGGATCGGCATGAAGCTGCGCAAACTACTCAACTATGCCGAGCCATTGGGGCAGTTTATGGCCTTTGTGCCTGGCCTGCCGCACGGCGAGCGTCGGCAGCAAATGTGGCCTTCTACAGTGGCCTATATGGCACGCCTCATCATTCATCGTTACGCGATGCTGGGGATTCTTGACGAAACGGGACTACCAGTTCATGACATGGGCGTGCTCGACGCGCCGGATGCCGCAGGTGCTGTACACACCATGCCGGGCAAGCGCTGTCCTGAGTGCGGCAATCCAACGATGATTCATCGTGATGGCTGCGATTTTTGTACGGCGTGTGGCTACGTGGGGCAGTGCGGATGACTCTCGCCATTCGAGGCAATCTGTCGCGTTCGTGTTCGGATGCCGAAAGAGCAATATGAAGTTTGAAATCGCGATAATCGGTGGTGGCCCTGCGGGATTGTGCTTCGCCAGCGCACTCGCAAAAACTGAGCTCAGCGTATTGGTGGTCGAATCCCAGACTCACGACGCCATTGCTGATCCCGCTTTTGACGGGCGCGAAATTGCGCTGACCCACCGATCCAAAACCATCATGGGAAAGCTCGGTCTCTGGCAACTGATTGCAGCGGAAGCGATTTCGCCGTTACGTGACGCGAAAGTGCTGAATGGCGTGGCCTTGCAGGGAATGACCATCGAGCGCAGCCACGGAAAAATGGCCGAGCTCGGCTATTTGGTCTCCAACCACATCATCCGCAAGGCCGCGTTCGACGTTGTTAAAACGCTGCCCAATGTCACGTTGCGCACGGGCGTCAAAGTGACTGCGCTAAATACCGGCGCCGCTGGCGGAAACATCACGCTGAGTGACGGTTCGTCGATTCAATGCTCGTTAATGGTGGCGTCCGATAGCAGGTATTCCATGGCTCGCAGGGCGATGGGCATTGCCGCGAAAATGCATGACTATGGCAAGCAGATGATGGTCTGCGTGATGGAACACGATGAGCCGCACAATCACGTCGCCTGGGAGTGGTTTGACTACGGCCAGACGCTGGCGCTGTTGCCGATGAACGGTGACCGCTCGTCCATCGTGGTCACGCTTCCGGAGAACGATATTCAGCGTCTCCTCGCAATGGATACCGCGTTGTTCAACGCCGAATTGGCGCAGCGGTTCGGACACCGCATGGGACGGATGCGGCTCGTGAGCACGCGGCACGCTTATCCGTTGGTCGCGGTCTACGCCAACCGATTCGTTGCGCAGCGGTTTGCGTTGATTGGCGACGCGGCGGTTGGAATGCATCCGGTCACCGCGCATGGCTTCAACCTGGGTTTGCGCAGCGCTGATGCGTTGGCACGCGGCATCGCGACGCAAGTAGTTCGCCACGCCGACATCGCGGACGTCGGCATGCTCGCCGCCTATGAGCGTGCCCACAAGCGAGCGACATTGCCGTTGTTCGTCGCAACGCACGCCCTCGCCAAACTCTACACCGATGACTCGAGTCCCGCGCGCCGCGTTCGCGACTTCTGCCTTGCCGTTGGGCAACGTCTGCCGCCATTCAAGCGACTCGTCGCGGCAAGCCTGACAGGTGCCCGATGAGCGTTACCCCAGCGGCACTGGAGCGACGACAAACGCTGGGCGAAGAAATCGCCAACAGTATCAGTCACGGGGCAGGTCTGGTCGGCGCGATGATCGCGGCTCCCGTCGTTGTGCTCGCTGCGGTGGCCAAAGGAAGCAGTGCAGGCATCGTCGCGGCGAGCGTCTTCGCTACGGCACTGATGCTGCTTTACGCCAGTTCCACGCTTTTTCACGCGCTGCCTCGAGGTCGCGCGAAGCGCGTGTTTCAGCGACTGGATCACTGCGCCATCTACCTGCTCATCGCGGGAACCTACACCCCCTTCACGCTGGGCGTGCTGCGTGGGGCGTGGGGCTACACATTATTCGGGCTGGTCTGGAGCATTGCTGCGGTCGGCATTGTGCTCAAGGCTGTCGGCGGTGCCCGCTACGGCGCATTTTCTACGTGGGCTTACCTCGGCATGGGCTGGATCGTCGTGATCGCATTCGAGCGGGTCTGGACGTTGGTGCCTGCCTGGGGCGTGTTTTGGCTCGTTGCTGGCGGCCTTGCCTACACCGTTGGAGCCGCATTTTTCGCGTTAGAACGAGTGCGCTATTTTCACTTTGTATGGCACTTCTTCGTGCTGGCCGGGAGCGCATGCCACGTGATCGCGGTGGTCGGATACGCTGCGTAGGAGATCGCGGCGGCCCCCGTAAGGCAACCGCACCGCTTAACCCATGAAATCCCCATTTACGATCGGCAGCGCGATTCCCGGCTTCAATACGCCCGGCGCTGGTCTTGATGAGCCCTTTGCAATGCTCAACGCCTGCCACGAGCGCGTGGAGCGCACGTTGCGCCTGCTCGGTCGAATCGTTCCGTATGTGGCCAAGCATGGCATCGATGCGAAAGCCCAAAGCGCAGCCGTCGACGTGTTGCGCTATTTCGATATCGCAGCGCCTTTGCATCACGGCGACGAAGAACTGCATGTCTTTCCGTTGCTGTTACAACAAAACGACGCGGTAACGACCGGGCTGGTTGAACAGATGCTGGTCGACCATGAACAGATGAGCTCGCACTGGGCCGCGTTACGACCAACACTCGTTGAACTATCCGCGGACAGCACGACCGGGGGCGTCGCTTGCATCGTGACAGAAAAGTTTGAGCAGCAAATCGCTGCGTTCATGGCGCTGTACGCTGCACATCTCGAAACCGAGTCGGGGGTTTTGTTTCCGGCAGCGGCGCGGCTCAAGACCGACGATACGCTACGGCAAATGAGCGACGACATGCGGCGCAGACGCACGACGCCTTGATCGGTCGCGGCATCCAGCGAATACGAAAGCAGTCGGCGGTTTGGAGGTGACGCTTCTACTTGCGCAGGACGATGGTCACCAGCACCGACGCATCTTCAAGTCCCAGCAGACTGTGTTCAACGCCGCCCGACAGATAAAGCATTTGTCCCGCACCAAGCACCGTAGTGCCGCCAACGTATGCAAATTCAATTTTGCCTTCCAGACACTGAACGGTGATCTCGCCGACAACCTTATGCGCAGGCATTGACTTGCCCGCTGGCAGCACCAGGCGCATCACTTCGATTTCACTGGTCTTGAAGAGTGCGGTATTCCTGGCGGTGGCGAAGCCCCCACCAAATGCGCAAATATCGATGAGCTGACCGGAATGTGCGTGGGGAATAGCCATCCCCAAGTATGCGCTGTTTCCGCGTCGGCGTCATCTCCACGGAATGCTTGATTCGTATCAATGCAAGTCCCCGCCAACCCGGTAACGTTGGTCTATCTATCTAACCGACAACGGACGCAACAATGCAGACCAACCATGCGCTTGTGTGGATCGACCATCGCAGTGCTCAGGTGATTCACTTTGACCGCGAAAACGACGAAGCCACGACCGTCACTTCAAAGCACGGCAACGAGCATTTGCATCACAAAGCGGACGCGGTCGGCGATGGCAACAGCAAATCGCATCCCGATTACTTTATTGACGTCATGTCAGCCATCGGCGAGAGTGCGGAAATCCTGCTGGTCGGGCCAGCCGACGCGAAGACGGAGTTCCGCAAGTACGCCGAGAGTCACCGCCCGGAACTGGCAAAACGCATCGTCAAAGTAGAACCAATGGATCGCGCCTCAACGGGTGAACTGGTTGACTATGCGCGGCACTTTTTTGCGATGCCAAAAGCCCGGCTTGGGCCGCATCACCACGCGTAGATAATGACAAAAGCGGCCTGAACGTTGGTTCGCCGCAGCGCGTTGATTACCGATACCAAGGGAGCCTCACTGTGCGAGACGCTATGAAAATCACCTTCGCCGGGGCTGCCGACACGGTCACCGGGTCGCGCCATTTCGTTGAAACCGGTGACCAGCGAATACTTCTCGACTGTGGTCTGTTTCAGGGATTCAAGGCGCTGCGGATGCGCAATTGGGCGCCCTTCCCCGTGTCGCCACGGGAAATCGATGCCGTCGTGCTCAGCCACGCCCATCTGGACCATAGCGGCTACCTGCCGGTGCTGGTGCGTGACGGTTTTCGTGGTCAGATCATCTGCACAAGACCGACCCGCGATCTGGCTGAAATCATGTTGCTCGATAGCGCACATCTGCTCGAAGAGGAAGCGCGATACGCCAATCTTCACGACTACAGCAAACACAAACCGGCGCTTCCCCTCTACACGGTAGCCGACGTGCGTCGCTGCATGAAGCAGTTTGCCCCGCTTGATTGGGGGCATCGCCATGGGGTTGGTCCGGTCAATGTTGAGCTATCCCCGGCGGGCCATTTGCTCGGTGCGGCTGTCGTGACGCTCACCCATCGCAAGCGTCGCCTGGTTTTTAGTGGCGATCTGGGCCGCAAGGACGACCTGTTGGTTGCGCCCCCGGCGGCGATTCGCAGCGCCGACGTGCTACTCGTTGAGTCAACCTATGGCAATCGGGTGCATCCGCGCGAATCGGTGCCCGACGTGCTGGCGGGGATCATCCGCGACACCGCTGCGCGCGGCGGCACGGTGCTGATGCCGTCGTTCGCGGTGGGCCGCGCACAGGCATTGCTGCTGTGTCTGGTTCGCCTGAAAAAAGCGGGGGCTATTCCTGATCTTCCAGTATTTCTCGACAGTCCAATGGCAGCGAAGGCCACGCTGGTTCACCGCGAGCACGCGGCTGAGCTGCGCATCAGTCAGGCCGAGATGCTGGCGATTTGCAAGAGCGCGAAATTTGTGGGTAAGCCTGAAGAGTCGCACAAAATCGCTGCGCTCAACTACCCCTCCATCATCATCGCAGGCAGCGGCATGGCCACCGGCGGGCGCATTCTGCATCACTTGAAATCGTATGCGCCGGACCCGCGCAATCACATCATCTTTCCGGGCTTTCAGGTGCCGGGAACGCGGGGCGCGAAACTGCTCGCCGGGGATCGTGAAACCAAAATTCACGGTCAATACGTTCAGGTGAATGCGCAGGTGAGCCAGATCGAAGGCTTTTCCGGGCACGCCGACGCCGACGAGTTGATGCGCTGGTTATCGCAGTTTCGCAATCCGCCGAAACAGACTTTCGTGGTTCATGGCGAGCGCGATGCCGCCGACGCACTACGTCTTCGCGTGCACGATCAGCTGGGCTGGGCGGTAAACACGGTGGAGCACTTGCAGTCAGTTTTGGTTTGATGCAATAGCACCGGCCTCCAAAAAGGTTTGGTTAGTTCTTGTAGGAGCGGCTTGCCGCGACCAGCCTGTGCTGACTGGAAAATGAAGCTACACCGCGTTGGGTCGCGGCAAGCCGCTCCTACAGGGTGCCGCTATTGAACAAACAGTATTGCGCCTAACTCAGCCGATTCAGCATTGCCGACACGAGCGGCAACCAGTTCCGCGTGACCAGCCAAACCCGCGTGCCGCGCTTGATAAAACTGAGCGCTCGCCTCGGGCCAATCAGGAACAGCGTTACGCCGACTGCGCCGATCGCGATCGGATTGCTGACAACATTGCGCACCGCGGCGACTCGCGCATCCACGACTGACGCGCCGTGAAACACCGGGACCAATTGTTGTCCGAGTTGCTTCCGCTGCTCGGACACGATCAGCAGCAGTCGTTCACGTCGCGCCGACAATTCCGCAGCGCGACCGCGGGCTTTCATGACGGCTCCGTCGAAGCGCGTTCGCGATCTTTGCGAAGTTCTTTCAAGCTTGCAGCAAAGAGAGGCGGTTTCGCCGCGTAGCGCATGACGAGTACTCGCCAAAGCACTATTGCGATCAGGACGAAAGCCGCACCCAAGCCAACAATGGCCGAGAGGCGATATGAATCCCAAAACGCCGCAACGATAAATACCACGCCCAGCACGATGGCCGCACCCACGCTGAAGAGCGCGGCAACCGCAAGCAGCGCAAACCCGGCAAGGCGAAGCCACTCCTCTTCAAATTCGGTCGACAGCAGTTCAAGCCGTGTCTGCACTATGGCCAGAAACGACCCGCCCAGATTCTGCAGCGAACGAAGCAGGTTCCCGGCAATTCCTGCCGGGGCTTCGCCGTCAGCAGGCATGACTAGCGGCGACCGATCAGCACGCCGATGGCGAGACCCAGCGCCGCGCCAACGCCAATGGCCTGCCACGGGTTATCGTGAACGTAGGCGTCAGTGGCCCGGGCCGCCTGTTTGGCCTTGAGTCTGGCGACATGCTCGATGTGATCTAGCTCGTCGCGAGCCACCTTGAGGCTGTGCTCAAGCTTCTTTCTGGCAGCGGAGTAGCCCGCCTCGGTATTGCTGGACGTGACTCTGAGCAGCTCTTCCGCACCGTCAACGACGGCCTGGAAGTCCTGTGCTAATTTGTCTTTGGCGGCGTTGAGACCTTCTACCGTATCCATGGCAATTCTCCTTTCGAGAAAATTAGTTGAGTTTTCCTAGCTTAGTCTATTCGCTGTGTGCGAACCGATGTTGCGCTGAATCAAGAACCATTAGAACACTCGTTGTGCGCCCTCGCCGCACGACAACACGACACGTTCCACAAATGAGTTTGGGGGCGGCCCTCAGTAGAGCTGGCGGAATAGTGCACCGCCAGCTCCCTGTAACGGCCCCAGAGGATTGCGCTCCTCCTCCAGTTTGTGAATGTTTGGCTGCCCGCTCCAGACTTTGTAAATGACGACGTTTTCGTCGAGCACAATAACGGCGTTGAAGCGCCAGCCGGTCACGCTCGTCTCTTGACGAAAGCCGAGCACATCAAGCCAGAAGTTGCCGATGCGCGCGCGCTCCGTGCGGGTCTGCTCAATCTCCAGACCGGTACACTTTTGCCGCTTGACCAGACAGGCGCGTAACCCATCGTCAAGCATGCCGGGGTCGAGCAAAGGCACATTGGCCAGACGGCGCAGCAAATCGGTGTGATTAAGCAACGCGACGTTCGGAGTCACAACCGCGTTAATCGCCATCGCGGTTAACTCATCAATGGTGGTTTTCTGGACGATGATTCGGTCAAAGGTGGCTTTTGCCTCCGCGTAGTTTTGCCACGGCATTTTCACTTCCGCTTTCGACGTTGGCAACAAAGACGCGCAGCCTGCCAGACAACTAACGGCGGCGAGCGCGAGCCACATGCGGATTGAGCACTCTGCGGCGGTATCGGTCCGGCCTCGTTCTGGTTGCATGATTTTGCTCTTCTCGTATTAATCAAAAAATGTAGCGCCTGAGGCGAAAATTCGCTGCGCATCGGTGTCATGTCACTCCGAGCTTAGCCGTACGCACGTGCAAGTCATTTGCGCTAGGTCAACGTGCTGAAAGGTAGGAACGCGCATGCTTCGGTCATCGCGGATGCGCATCCTGTGCTGTCTCAGCACTGAATGCGCAACCAAAGGCGAACCACTCTTTTTTCAGCGTCAAGCAGAGGAAACTCATGAGCTACAAAACCATTCTCGTCCACGTGGACAACAGCGAACGAGCGCTGGAACGCATTCGCATTGCCATCGAATTGGCGCAAACATTTGACGCGCATCTGGTCGGGCTGGCAACGGTCGGTATGATTGCGCTGTCGAACACGTACGGGCTTGACGGTACGCCCGCTTACATGGCGGAGGCGATGACTGACATGGAAAATCTGGCCGCGAAGGCCGCAGAGCGATTCGACGCAAAAGCCAAGGCTGCGGGCCTGTCTTCCTATGAGAGCCGCGTGCATCGCGGTGACCCGACGTTTCAGGTGTGTACCGACGCCCGTTACGCTGATCTGGTGGTGCTGGGACAAACCGAACCGGCGCAATCGACTGCGGCGACGCCTGCAGATTTGCCTGAGACCGTGATGCTCAGTTGCGGTCGCCCGGTCCTGGTCATTCCCTACGCCGGCCACTTCCGGACGGTAGGGCGGCGGGTGATGTTTTTGTGGAATGCCAGCCGCGAGTCGGCGCATGCTGCCAGCGACGCGCTGCCATTTTTCACTCGCGCCGACGAGGTTCGCGTCAGCGTGTTTGACGCCAAAGCAAATATGAGCGGCCACGGCGATGAACCCGGCAGCGACGTCGCAACGTATCTTGCGCGGCAAGGCGCGAAGGTGACCGTCAACCGTGACATGAGCGGCGGCGACGTGGGTTCATCGGTCTTGTCACGCGCCAATGAATTTGACGCCGACCTCATTGTGATGGGCGGCTACGGCCATACGCGCCTGCGCGAATGGGTGCTGGGTGGTGTGTCCAAAACGCTGCTTGAACACATGACGGTACCGGTCCTGATGTCGCATTGAGGTCGCGTTAAAGGTCAGCCCGGTGCGAAACGAATAGCCGCGCTGAGTGCCACCGAAACGTCACCAGACAGTATAGCTTTTGCGTGAAACCACGGCTGCATTTCGGCTGAAAGCGATTTAGATCAACTATCGACTTTCTGCGAAAACCGTGTTTAGCCCCAAAGCAGCCGTTATTTAAGCGAAAAGTTAATGACCAGGCTCCACGCTGTGGACAGTCCCAAAGCAGGGTTCGACCCGGTCGAATCGCGCCCGGTAGGTACTTGTCAGGTTCATCGACCTTCATCAACACGATAATACGGAGCAATTGCCAATGCCCTTCCGGAAGTGCTCGCTTGACAGGCTCCCAACCGCTGCGCGGTTCCAACTCACCGCGCGGTTCCAATCCGCTTCGTGTCTTGATCGTTGACGACGAGGAAGAAATTCGTGACTTGCTGTCGACCTATCTGGGCAAACAGGGCATCGAAGTGTTTGAAGCCAGCTCAGAGGCCGAACTGCGAGCGATCATGATCGCCGAAACGCCTGACGTCGTGTTGCTTGACGTGAATCTCGGCATGGAAGATGGGTTCGCCATCGCGCGCCGATTGCGCGCCGACTGGTCGGGGGGGCTGCTCATGGTGACGGGGCGGGGTGACACGGTTGATCGCGTGGTGGGCCTCGAAATCGGCGCCGATGACTACGTAACCAAACCATTTGAGCTGCGTGAATTGCTGGCACGGGTACGCAGCGTGGGCCGAAGGGCGGTGGTGCAGCTGGAACCGGCGACCGTTGTTGCCGATTCGCCAAACTCCCTTCGTTTTCATAGCTTCACGCTTGACGTTGAACGACGCAAACTGACCGACGCGAATGGGAACGAAATTGCATTGACCACAGGTGAGTTCGCGCTGCTGACCGCGCTGGTTGAGAAGCCGGGCCACCTCTTCAGCCGCGACGATCTGCTGCAACGCACTCGCCATCGGGACGCCGGGCCGTTTGATCGCACCATCGACGTTCAGATTGGGCGTCTGCGCAAGAAACTCGGTGACGATGGCAAAGACCCGCGCATCATCAAATCGGTGCGTGGCGCAGGCTACGTGCTGGTGGCCGCCTGAGGATTGCCGTGCGCGACACTATCAAACCGAGCGAAGACGCATTCAAGCTGTTGTTCGAGGCCGCGCCAGATGCCATTCTGGTGGTCGACAGTGGTGGTCGCATCCGTCTCAACAACACGGAAGCGGAGCGCCTGCTCGACGCTGCGCCGGGTGAGTTACGCGGAATATCGGTAGAACGTCTGGTGCCGATTGCAACGCGTCGTCATCATTCGCAACTGCGCGAGGGTTTTCAGACGCAAGCACAGCGGCGACCCATGGGAATGGGCCTCGCGCTCAAGGCCGTGAAACTAAGCGGGCACGAATTCCCCGTAGAAATCTCGCTCGCTCCGACCCACAGCGATGACGGCAACGAAGTCATCGTGATTCTGCGCGACGTCAGCGAACGACTGAACGCGCGCCGCACCGAGCGCGAACTGGTGCGCGCCAACGCGCTCGCCCGCGTCAGTCAGCTGGCACTGCGCGAGCGTGACTTTGACACCGTGGGTCAGCTCGCCATCGAATGCGCACGCTTGCCGCTCGGCGCTGATTTGGTGGTTATTTTTGGGCAGGAAGTAAGCGACGAAGGGCTGCGTTGTCACGGCGCCGTCGGGACGCTCGCCAGTCTGGTCACCAACGCCCGCATCGTAAAAACGCAGGCGATGCTGTCCGGAGCCGTGCTTCAAGGCGGCGCTCCCTTGTTGGTGGGCGACACATCTACGTCGAGCATTGTGATCTGTCCGGTATTGCTCGACGCCGGGATTCGTAGCCTCGTCATCGCGCCAGTCGGTGATCGTGAACGTATCAGCGGGTTGCTGGTTGCCGGTTCCACCACGACGCACCACTTCACGACCGACGACGTCGCCTTCCTTGAGGCCATTGCCAACATCGCGTCGAACGCCTTGCAGCGATCAGTCGCTGAGGAAAAGCTTTTGCTTTCACAGCGACTGGAATCTCTTGGGCAACTCACGGGTGGTGTTGCCCATGACTTCAACAATCTGCTGACCGTCATCTCGGGTAATTTGCAAATTCTTGAAGAGGCAGAATTGCCCGACCCATTCGCCCGGCGGGCCATTGCCTCGGCGCATCGTGCATCAAAGCGCGGCGCCGAACTCACCTCCAAGCTGCTCGCGTTTGCCCGACGACAAACCTTGCGACCTTCGGCAGTGCCGATCGAAGAATTGCTGGCGTCGTTCCGTGACTTGCTGGCGCGAACCCTCGGCCCCAATATCGAGATTCAGGTTGAGGCGGAATCTTCACTCCCGGCCGCGCTGGCCGACAGCGGCCAACTGGAAACAGCGCTCCTGAACCTGGCGGTGAACTCACGCGATGCGATGGCCTCCGGCGGCACGCTGTACATTGAGGCGACCGCAGTTGATCTGACCGCCGATGACGTTCAATCGGTTGACGACTGGCCTGCCGGACGCTACGTCCGAATCAGCGTGACGGACACCGGCGCCGGCATGAACCGCGAAACGCTAAGCCGTGCATTCGAACCTTTCTTCACCACGAAAGGAATCGGGAAGGGCAGCGGCCTGGGACTCAGCATGGTGTACGGCTTCGCCAAACAGTCGCGCGGTCACGTCACAGCGTACAGCGAAGTCGGAACGGGCACCACGATCAATTTGTTTCTTCCGGTCGCAGCAGGCGCGAGTCATGAAGCGACCACGGTCAGGGCGCCCGCGTCTGCGCCTACCGGATCAGAGCGCGTGCTGGTGGTTGAGGACGATGCCGATGTAATGAATGTCGCAGTGAATTTTCTGCAAACACTTGGCTACACTGTTTTCAAGGCAAGCAGCCGTCGCACGGCCATCGCGCGCATTCGCGCCAACGCCGACATTGAATTACTTTTTACCGACGTGGTGCTCTCGGGTGACGAGACCGGGCCTAAAGTGGCAACCGCGCTACAAAAGCTCAAACCGACGCTACGCGTGTTGTACGCATCCGGCTATGCGCGCAGCGCGCTGCCGCTGCAATTCGGCCTTGACGAGGACATCAGTTTTTTGCGTAAACCGTATTCACGCGATCAACTCGGGCGCGCGATCCGGCAAGCGCTGAAGCGCTAGCCAGCTTTAGTGCGTTGGCCGCGTGTGTGCCAGTTTGTAAAGCGCTGCCATATCGACCAGTTCAATCTCTCGGCGCGTCACGTTAAGCAACCCCAACTTCTGGAAGCGCGAGAAAACACGACTCACTGTTTCGAGCGTCAGACCAAGAAAGCTTCCGATCTCGGCGCGCGTCATGCGCAACATAAAGCGTTGTGCGGAAAATCCCCGGGCCGAGAATCGTTGCGAGAGGTCAAGCAAAAAGGCAGCGAGTCGCTCGTCCGCATTAAATAGTCCAAGCGCTGCGAGCCAGCTGTGCTCTTCACGAAGCGCGGCACTCATGCGCTGATACAGAAAGCGCGCGACATCAGCTCGCTCAGCAGCCAGTGCTTCAAGCGCCTCGAAAGGAATTTCTACGATGGCGCAAATATCGAGAGCGACAACTGTGGTGCTGTGCGTTCCAGCAGAAATCGCCTCGATGGCCACAATGTCACCCGGCATCGGGAAACCCAAAATCTGTTCGCGCCCGTCCTCCTGAATCAGCACGCGTTTGGCGGCACCCGATTTAATGTAGAAAATAGAGCGAAACGCGTCGCCTGCACGGTGGATCGCGGTGCCTTCAGTCACCATGCGCACCCGGCCCAGTGCAACGATTTCATCAAGCGGGCCGCTCCGACCTAACTCGCGTGGCGAAATGGCACCGGCGATGAGCGGCATCGGAGCGCTCTGACGGTTGTTCTGAAGCATCGGGGATACGTACGCGTGCATGATGTGTCTCCTGAAAACCACGCCTTGATTGGCATAGTAGTAAGTTTCGGATTCACCTGCAAACGGACGATGAACACTCGGTAACAGTGTGTAACAGTGAGCTTTTCATCGGCTCACTGTTCACTCAATCATGATGCGTCGCCAGACATTGAAGCGTCGCGATAAACCAGCACCGGTACCGGACAACTCGGCAGCAGGCGCGTAGTTACGCTGCCCATGACGAATCGTCCGACTGCGCCGCGCCCATGCGTGGCGATCACCACCAGATCACAGTGCATCTCGCGCACCGTTTTTTCGATCAACACCTCAGGTCGACCGGTGGGAGCCTGAATGCATTCGCTGGCAACACCTGCGCCGCTGGCGAGCCGTTTGACATCATCCAAGAGCTTCTGGCTGCCCGCCTTTACTTCGTCCTCAAACATCTTCTGCGTCTTGCTGTCCATCATCGCGACGTCCGCTGAATAGGGAATGATGTACGGTGCCATTGCGTGAACAAAAACCACGACAGCGTTCATCTCTTTCGCGAGCTGAATACCGCAGCCAGCGGCACGCATTGAGAGATCAGAACCGTCAGTCGGGATTAGTATTTTCTTGAACATGGCGACTCCTTGTGAGTAGGTTTTAAGGTTACGGCTGCACCGATAATGTGGCGTGTCGGACACAAACCCCCATTGATGTAGGACAAAGTAACGTCGAATCGGCGACGGTGTTTTAAGCAGTCAATTCGCTGCCTGAAGAGACCGCTCCGAGTTGACGTTAACGTCAACTTGGAGCGGACTTCTGCGACAATCCGTTTCTTGCTGAACTTCTGTCCGCTGCCGGAGCGCGTTATGTCTAATCTCGATAGCAAACACCTGGTTTACAAACCGAAAAACAAGGTCCGCTTTGTGACGGCGGCGAGCTTGTTTGACGGGCATGACGCGTCGATTAACATCATGCGCCGCATCATTCAGGGCAGCGGTTGCGAAGTCATTCACCTCGGCCACAACCGCAGCGTGAAGGAAGTGGTCGACGCCGCGTTGCAGGAAGACGCGCACGGCATTGCCATGTCGTCCTATCAGGGCGGCCACGTCGAATACTTCAAATACATGATCGATATGCTGCGCGAGGCGGGTGCGGGGCATATCAAGGTGTTTGGCGGTGGCGGCGGCGTGATCATACCCTCAGAAATCGAGGAGCTGCACGCTTACGGTGTGACCCGAATTTTTTCACCACAGGACGGCGCGAAGCTCGGTTTGCAGGGGATGATCAACGACATGATTGCGACCTGCGATCATGATTTGTCTTCGATGCCGATTACGCTTGACGCGCTCAAAGCAGGCGACCGCAACGCGTTGGCGCGCTGGATCACAATGCTAGAAGCGGGCACAGTGGACGCCGCAACCGTCAAAGCGCTGCACGAGCTCGCTGCGCAGAAAAAAACGCCGAGCCTCGGTATCACTGGCACCGGCGGTGCCGGTAAATCCTCGCTGACCGACGAGCTGGTGCGTCGTTTCCGTATGGATCAGGATGACAGGTTAAAAATCGCCATCATCTCGATAGATCCGTCGCGTCGTAAGTCCGGTGGCGCGCTGCTGGGTGACCGCATTCGCATGAACGCGATTGAGAGCGCAAACATCTACATGCGTTCGCTGGCAACGCGCGATTCGGGCGGATCGGAAGTATCGAAAGCGTTGCCGGACGCGATTGCCGCGTGCAAGGTCAGCGGCTTTGATGTGATTTTTGTAGAGACGTCGGGTATCGGTCAGGGAGATGCAGCCATCGTGCCGTTTGTCGATGTATCGCTTTATGTGATGACCCCGGAGTTCGGTGCGGCCAGTCAGCTCGAGAAGATCGACATGCTCGATTTCGCCGACTTCGTTGCCATCAACAAATTCGACCGCAAGGGCGCGCAGGACGCCCTTCGTGACGTTCGCAAGCAGGTGCAGCGCAACAAAGAGGCGTGGAATACGTCACCCGATCAAATGCCCGTGTTCGGCACAATGGCGAGCCGATTTGCGGATGACGGCGTGACGGCGCTTTATCAGGCGATTGCGCCGGTACTTGTTGCCAAAGCGAATGGTGGCCTCAAGCTCTCAGCAGGCAAGCTCGCGCATGTCACTACGCATGCTTCATCGCAAACCGCCGCCATTGTTCCATCCGCACGTGTGCGCTATCTGGCTGAAATTGCTGACACGGTTCGCGGGTATCACGCGTGGGCGGATGCGCAGGCGAAGCTAGCGCGTGAGCGGCAGCAGTTGATGGGTACGCAGCGGATGCTGAACGCCGCGAAAACCATCCCCTCCCTAACCCTTCCCTTGAAAGGGAGGGAATCCGAACTCCCTCCCCTTCAACGCGAGGGCGGGGGTGGGGATGGTTTTTTCACACAGCTCTATGCGCTGGTTCAGGAAAAAACCCAGTCTTTAGACCCCCGCTCCAAAAAGCTCCTCGACATGTGGCCGCAAACCGTAGCCTCCTACTCCGGCGATGAATACGTCGTAAAAATCCGCGACAAAGAGATCCGCACCGCACTGACCTACACCTCGCTCTCAGGCAGCAAGATCAAGAAGGTCGTGCTGCCCCGTTACGAGGACGACGGTGAAATCCTCAAGTGGCAGTTGAAAGAGAACGTGCCCGGCAGCTTCCCGTTCACGGCGGGCGTGTTCGCCTTCAAGCGCGAGAACGAGGACCCGACGCGCATGTTCGCAGGCGAAGGCGACGCCTTCCGTACCAATCGTCGCTTCAAAAAAGTGTCCGAGGGCATGCCCGCCAAGCGCCTGTCCACGGCGTTCGACAGCGTCACGTTGTACGGCAACGACCCTGCCGTTCGCCCGGACATCTACGGCAAAGTCGGCAACTCCGGTGTTTCGATTGCGACTGTTGAAGACATGAAAGTGCTCTACGACGGCTTCGATTTGTGCGCGCCGAACACCTCCGTCTCCATGACGATCAACGGCCCCGCGCCGACCATCCTCGCGTTTTTCATGAACACCGCGATGGAACAGCAGCTCACCAAATTCCGCGCTGACAACAAACGCGAACCGACCGACGACGAGCTCGCCAAGATCAAGGCGTGGACACTGGAAAACGTGCGCGGCACCGTGCAGGCAGACATCCTGAAAGAAGATCAGGGCCAGAACACTTGCATCTTTTCCACCGAGTTTTCGCTCAAGGTAATGGGCGACATTCAGCAGTATTTTGTGCAGAACAAAGTGCGCAATTTCTATTCGGTATCGATTAGCGGTTATCACATCGCCGAGGCTGGCGCAAACCCGATTTCGCAACTCGCCTTCACGCTGTCAAACGGGTTCACCTTCGTTGAGGCCTACCTTGCACGCGGCATGCACATCGATGATTTCGCGCCGAACCTGAGCTTCTTTTTCTCGAACGGTATGGACCCGGAATACACCGTGCTCGGCCGCGTGGCGCGCCGCATCTGGGCCGTGGCGATGCGCGAAAAATACGGCGCGAACGAGCGCAGCCAGAAGCTCAAATATCACATTCAAACCAGCGGCCGCAGCCTGCACGCGCAGGAGATTCAGTTCAACGACATCCGAACCACGCTGCAAGCGCTGATCGCGGTGTACGACAACTGCAACAGCCTGCACACCAACGCCTTCGACGAAGCGATCACCACGCCGACCGAAGAATCGGTGCGCCGCGCGATGGCGATCCAGCTCATCATCAACCGCGAATGGGGCCTCGCCAAAAACGAAAACCCGAATCAGGGCGCGTTCATCATCGACGATCTGACCGATCTGGTCGAAGAAGCCGTGCTCAAGGAATTCGAAGCCATCAGCGAGCGCGGCGGCGTGCTCGGCGCGATGGAAACCGGCTATCAGCGCGGCAAGATTCAGGAAGAATCGATGTTCTACGAGCACAAAAAGCACGACGGCTCTTACCCCATCATTGGCGTCAACACCTTCCGCAATCCGCATGGCGAAAAGGCACCTGACACGCTGGAACTTGCTCGTTCAACGGATGAGGAAAAGCAGGGACAGTTGAAGCGCCTGGCGGACTTTCACAACGTTCACAAGGCTGAGTCGGGTGCGGCGCTCGCGAAGCTAAAGCAGGTTGCCATCAACGGCGGCAATGTTTTTGCTGAGCTTATGGAGACCGTTAAGGTTGCTTCGCTGGGGCAGATTACGGATGCGCTGTTTGAGGTGGGTGGGCAGTATCGGCGGAGTATGTAGTCGTATCGTTCGCAGGCGTAGAAACTATGGTTCCGTTAGGGCGCCTAGCTCGACCAAAACCAATTGCGCGAGCTTCAAATTTTTGCCAGCTTGTGCCTTACTGATCGTCGCTTGACAATCGTAATCTGCGTCGTTTCGGGCAATTCTCAGTTGCCCCAAACGATTTGCTATCGCAGACTTGTTCTGCATCAAATAGTGATCTTTCGTCTTCTCGTGAACGTCAACCGTGCGAGTCTGGATGCCAGCCTGGTTGCGTGCAGCAAGAAACGCGGCATAGTAAGCACGGCCAACGACCGTTCTATAGGCCGCCTCATCCGCATTTTCAGAATCGAAAAGCCCCCCTGCCAGCGTATAGAAACTCGCAGGGTCAATCGGCATGAGACTACTGAAAAGAAATGATCGTGGATTTCAGTTCACGCCGCGCGGAAGCGTTCTCGTCAACTAAGGCGTAGAAACGATCTTCCAATTTGAACTGTTCGTCAGCGTCTGATTGGTCTGTATCAACAGTCAAAACGGTTCGAGTCCAACCTTCATCCGGATCAACGTGCTCGAAACTGCGAACTTCGAACTCGCCAAAAACCTGATGCAATAGTTGCATTAGCTCAGGTGCTAATACTCCGCACAGAAGCGGAGGCGCGGATACCGCGCCACTTTGCCGGGACAACGGAAGCGCCGTAACCGGTAACAAATGTTCGCTGTCCAAGAAAGGCTTCAGCGTTGTCGTCGAGACCGACGCCGTAGCACCCGCCGCTACTGAAATGGCCAGCAGCGAAGTGGCTACAGCTTGCGCAAAAGGGCCGTGACTTGCTGACGTGTTGAACGTACTCACTGATTCCCTCCCTCCAGTTCGATTGCCTTGAGTTGTCGCTTCGACAAGGTGTTGCGCAAAATTGTTTTATTGAGGTCATGAAGCTTCTCGAAGGCTCTATCAATGACGCCCTCACCACCGCCTCCATCTGACCCAAAGATACTTGCAGATACCGCAGGCAATGGGTTCTCACCCAATTGCATCTGCAATGTGTGGTCAATAACAGAATTAAGTTTAGTTCCCTGCTGCGAGCAGGACAAGTTAATTACGTTCAGAATTCGGCAGGATTGGTCGTTCGACAGCGCAAAAGTGTCAAACCAACCCTGAAAAACATGCCACTGCGCGCCAGCACTAGCCGCGTTTCTTGTTAAGTAAGGCGAATCCTTCCAGAACACATCCTCCATATCGTAGTCCTGCGCCGAGGGCGCTTGCTGCTCAAATCGATCTATGACTTGCATAGCCACTGCAGTGATGGGGTTGTCATCACAGTTGACTGTCTCAACAGCCTTTGACATCCATGATCGCGAACGCGGCCAAACTTCCTTCCACTTTGTGTAGCGTAGGCAGCTAGCGACGATTTGGTTCTCGTGCACTTGCAGCATCCACTCTGGTTTACCCGTCGCCAGAAAGCGCTGAAGCTTTACTCCAGACACACGAACTTCGCTTGGCTGCGCTTGCTCCCCAGCCGCAGGAAGGGTCATCGACACCGATTTCGTAGTATCAAATTTCGGGAAATCGCCAGCCAGCGCGGCTTCGAGTGAAAGAAGTGCATTGACCTCGGTATCACTGAAAGGACGTAAGAACTGAAGAACAAACGCGATCGAATCGATCGCGTTGCCTTCACCGACTGAGGTAGCTTTGGACGTCACACCAGATTTCTCAAAAAGGATGGCAGAGGTTTCCGCACGAGGGGAGTCCGCAGCGGAAGCTTTGTGGCCCGAATTCTACAGAACCGAGATTGCGCGGAGTTCAGTCAGTTGGTGCGCGGGATGCGTGCGCATAGCATCGGGCAATGGGCTTGTGCCCCCTCGCGCATTCGCGCCCGCAGCGTGGGTCATCGCGCGTTGCGAATAACTTTCTTTTTGCCCTGCCGGTGCTGTTTGATGGAACGAAGCAAATGCGCGGCATTCGCGGGCTCACTCAACAGATAGCGCGTTTCCGACGCGTCATCTATTGCGTCCAGCATTGAGGAATTGCTCAAAGGATCGATGCCCGGAACCAAGCCGCCTTTGCCTTCAAGGATCGGTAACTTTAGGGTCGAAGATGGTTTGTTGGGCATGTTTCAAATTCACGTTAGGCAATGAAGTCGCGCGAATTGCGATTGAATTTCATCGCGATTATCCAACTACACCACCATCGGCGTAAGCGCCCCATCCATAGCCAACAACGCCCCGGTCACATAACTCGCCCGAGCCGATGCGAGATAAACCACCGCATCCGCAATTTCCTCCGGATCAGCAAAGCGTTTCAGCGGCAGGCTCTTGGTCGCGCTGGCGATAGCTTCTTCCACCGTCACGCCCTGCTGCCGCGCTTCGGCTTGCATACCTTCCTGCAAGCGCTCAGTGAAGGTACGGCCGGGGTTGACAGCATTCACGCGCACGCCTTTGCCCGCATAGGCAGCGGCGAGTCCGGCGCTGGCGAGCATCAGCGCTGCGTTGGCCGCGCCGCCTGCGAGGTGGGTGACGGTTGCGACTTTTCCGCCGGAGCCGATGATGTTGACCACCGCGCCGTCGCCGCGTTCGCCCATGCGTTTGATGAGCGGGTTGATGACGTGGATGTAGGTGAAGAATTTGGCCTGCATGGCATCGTGCCATGCGGCAGCGGTGAGTTCGTCGGCGGGCGTGCGCCGGGCGGCACCTGCGCTGTTGACGAGCACATCAACCGCGCCGAAATCGCGCTCCACGGCGTCCACCGCGCGTTCGGCCTCCGCTGCGTCGCGCAGGTCGGCGGCGATGATGTTGACGGTCGCGCCCGGTGCTTCCTTCAACAACGCGGATTGCGCGGCCAGCAGATTTTCCTGAGAGCGCGACACTAGCGTCACCAGTGCGCCCTCCGCCAGAAAAGTACGCGCGCAGGCTAAGCCGATGCCTTTGCTGCCGCCAGTGATGAGGATGTGTTTGCCGGTGAGTTCGAGATTCATAGGGATTCCATTTTTTGCCTGTAGCTTTTGCGTGAAGCCCTTATTAGATCGGGTCTAACGGCAAATAAGTGCACAAGTCGATAATATGTCAAATGCCAGTCTAGCCCCGTCGGAAAGGCGTTTTCATCAAAAAGCTGAGACGAGTTGCCCAGTCTGTGCCGCCACTATCAAGCCGAACACGCAGTACGTTTACGCTACCACGACACTGCTGAAGAAACGGGCGTCTCACCCCGTGATGGAGACCGATATGGAACCATACATGATCGCAGCAAGAGTGTAGGTATAGACTGAACTGATAGCACTGAATTCAGCCCGTTCGGGCAGCGATACGAGCCCCGCGTGTGGCTCAGGAATGTAGCGAATGAAGATCAAAAGTATTGTTGCGGCGATTGCCACGATGGCCGCACTGGTAACGAGCGTTGCCGCCACGGCGCAGGACAAACCACTGAAAGTGGGCTCGACCCCGACTGGCGTGCCGTTTACTTTTCTCGATGCCAAAACCAACTCGATTCAGGGCATCATGGTGGACATCATTCGTGATGTCGCGGCCGACGCTGGTTTCAAGGTAGAGGTCGAAGGCATGTCCTTCTCCACTCTGATCCCTTCCCTTACCGGCAACAAGATCGACATCATTGCCGCGGCCATGTACATCACGCCGACGCGTCAGGAAGTGGTCGATTTTTCGCGCCCGATTTACACCTATGGCGAAGGCCTGATTGTGTCGAAAAAGGACACCAGGGAATACACCAAACTGGAAGAGCTCAAGGGCATGACAGTCGGCGCGCAGAAGGGCACCGCTTACGTTGAGCCGCTGCAAAAATCCGGCCTCTTTGCCGAAGTCAAGATTTACGACAACATCCCGGCGATCCTCTCGGACGTGAACGCAGGCCGCATTCAGGCGGGCTTTGCCGACAAACCGATCGTCGCATATAACCTGCAGCAGGGCGCATTCGCCGAGACCCGTCTGGTCAAGGGCTACGTCTCCACCTTGAGCGGCTCGGTCGGCATCGGCGTGCGCAAGGGTGATGCCGCGCTGCTCAAGCGGATCAACACGTCGCTCGAAAAACTCCAGAAGAACGGCGCAATCGACAAAATCCTCGCCAAGTGGGGTCAGTAGTATCGCGTCTGCAGGTGTGTCGTTGTAAGTGCGCCGTGTCTGCAACGGCGCACGATTAAGCCACTGAGTCATATGGGCACCTCTAATAATGCATTTGTGGGGCGCATTGTGTCGTCGCGCGGTGCTCGCAATCCTCATGTACCAGAGCGTACATTGCGGTTGCTGCGCTCCGGGCTTCTAACACTGCATCCCCCAAAATGAATTATTAGAGGCACCCATATGTTCTGGAAAGACGCCGCCCTCTTTTTTCCGATCCTGCTCGAAGGCTTGCGCCTGACGGTGATCGTCACGCTGGCATCCCTTCTGTTGTCGACGGCGCTCGGCCTGGTCTGGGCGTTGATGCGCGTCTCGGGCATCAAGGCTCTGGCGTTTTTTGCGCAATGTGCGGTCAATGTCATTCGTGGCATTCCGATCATCGTGCAGCTCTTCTACATCTACTTTGTGCTGCCGGAGCTGGGCATCACGTTTACCGCGATGCAGGCCGCCATCATCGGGCTCGGCATTGCGTACTCCGCCTATCAGTCGGAAAATTTTCGGGCTGGCATCGAGGCGATTGATCACGGGCAGATCGAGGCGGCGCAGTCGCTCGGCATGGGCTGGGCGATGATGATGCGCCGCGTGATCGTTCCGCAGGCCGTGAAAATCGTGTTGCCGCCTTACGGCAACACCATGATCATGATGCTCAAGGACTCGTCACAGGCGTCGACGATTACGGTGGCCGAGCTCGCCATGAAGGGACAGATGCTGGCCTCATCCACGTTCAAGAACTCGACCGTGTTCACGCTCGTGGCGCTTCTGTATCTGGTGATGAGTGTGCCGCTGATCCTGTTCGTTGGCTGGCTTGAGCGTCGCTCCAAAAAGTCATGACCACGCCCGTCATTGAACTGATCGATGTGCACAAGCACTTTGGCAGCAACCACGTCCTGCGCGGCATTAACGCCACCATCGCCAAAGGCGAAGTAGTGTGCATCATCGGCCCATCGGGATCCGGCAAGTCAACGATTCTGCGCTGCGTTAACGGTCTGGAAGCGTACGACGGTGGCGAGGTGCGCGTGGACGGCATTCGCGTGGACCGCAGCGCGCCGTCGATCACCTCGATTCGTACCCATGTGTCGATGGTGTTTCAGCGCTTCAATCTTTTCCCGCACCGCACCGCGCTTGAGAACGTCATCGAAGGCCCGGTATTCGTCAAACGCGAACCGCGTGAGTCGGCGCTGGTGCGTGGTCGCGAATTGCTCGCGCGTGTCGGTCTCGCGGACAAGGAGGACGCCCGCCCGGCGCAGCTCTCCGGTGGACAAATGCAGCGCGTCGCCATCGCCCGAGCGCTCGCCATGCAGCCCAACGCGATCCTGTTTGATGAGCCGACCTCGGCGCTTGACCCGGAACTCGTTGGCGAAGTGCTGGCTGTCATGCGCACGCTGGCAGAAGAAGGCATGACGATGGCCGTGGTAACGCACGAGATGGGCTTTGCCCGTGAAGTTGCGGACCGTGTGCTGTTCATCGATGGCGGCGTCATCGTCGAAGCGGGGCCCGCCAAACAGCTATTGACCGAACCACAACATCCGCGCACCCAGGATTTTTTGCGCCGCGTTCTGCGTCCCATTTAAAGAGTAATTCAATCATGGCTACTGCATTTCCACTTGAACCCTCACTGTGGGCGGCTACGGCTGCGCCCGCGCTGCCCACGCCGCCGCTTGCTGCAGACGTCAGCGTCGATGTCTGCATCGTCGGCGGTGGTTTCGCCGGGCTGTCCACCGCCCTGCATCTCGCCGAGCAGGGCACCAAGGTCGCGCTGCTGGAGGCATTTGAGCCCGGCTGGGGCGGCTCCGGTCGTAATGGCGGGCAGGTGATTCCGGGCCTCAAATACGACCCCGACGAGTTGCAAACGATGTTCCCCGGCGCATTCGGCGAGCGTCTGGCAAAGTTTGCCGGCAGCACGGCCGACTCCGTGTTTGATCTGATCAAAAAGCACAGCATGGACGTGCCGCTGGCACGCAACGGCTGGATACAGGGCGCACACACGGCAGCTGGTGTCGCGCTGGTGACCCAGCGGGCAGAACAGTGGGCAAAGCGTGGCGTGCCAGGCGCGCGGGCGCTCACTGCGTCCGAAGTGGCAACGCTGCTGGGCACCGACAAATACCTCGGTGGCTGGCTGGATCCACGCGGTGGCGGGATTCAGCCGCTGTCGTATGCGCGCGGTCTGGCCCGCGCGGCGGTCGGTGCGGGTGCCGGCATTTACGGCCACAGCCCGGCAAGCGCAATGAAGCGGGACGGCTCGCGCTGGAAGGTGACCACGGCGCAAGGTGCGTCAGTCACCGCAGATCGCGTGGTTTTGTGTACCAACGGTTATTCCGGCGCGTTGTGGCCCGGTCTTGAGCGCTCGGTCATTGCACCGAACTCGTTTCAGGTTGCAACCGAACCGCTGCCCGAGGATGTGGCCCGGACCATCCTGCCGCAGGGACACGTGTCGTCCGACACGCGGCAGCTACTCTTGTATTTTCGGCTCGATCACCAGCGCCGCCTGATGATGGGCGGCCGTGGGCCGTTCCGCGAGCCAACATCCCCAGAGGATTGGGGCCATCTGGAGCGCGTGATCGGCCACCTGTTTCCTGCCGCCGCAAAGGCGCCCATCGCGTTCCGCTGGTGTGGTCGCGTTGCGATCACCCGCGAATTCTTGCCACACCTGCACGAGCCCGAGGCGGGCTTGCTCATCAACATCGGCTGCATGGGTCGCGGCGTCGGCTTACAGACAGCGATGGGCCGCACGATGGCAGAGTACATCCAGTCTGGCAAGAGCGATTCGCTGCCGCTACCGGTGACAGGCCTGAAAGGCTTTCCGCTACATAAATTCCGCCGCCTCTATCTGTCAGCGATCATCGCGTGGTACCGCATGAACGATGGCGGGCTAGCTTGACGTCGCGTTGTGCACTTACCGCGCGCTGTGTCCAGCGGAAATGAACTTACGCGGCGGATCGAACCCGCTTTCGCGACTTGCCAGCCTGCCGCGCTCGGTGACGATGAAATCCGAGAGCGAGACGCCGAGCGGACGATCTTTCAAAGCGGCGATTTGACAGCGCGTCGCCAGTTGATGCGGCACCGGCAGCGCGCCGATGTAGCGCACGCCTTTGTGTTGCACGATCTCGCTGGAATGGCTGACGCCGATTTCGAACTTGCCTGCGGCGACCGCTTCAATCACTTCGACGCCGAACGGCAGCACGGTAACTTTGCTCGCGATCTGTTCGGTGATGCCTAACGCTGTGAGTACTTTTGCGAAGTGCGCCCCGGCGGTTGCGCCGCGCGCCGGGTCGGCGTAGGCAAGGCTCTTGGCCGCGAGCAATGCTTTGCGGAGCGCTTCGGGCGTACTGATGTCCGGCGCTCCAGAGTTCGCGTTTACCGCGAGGCCAACCTGTACATCGCCGACGTCGCGTATGGTCGCAGCGTCAATGAGCCCGAGTTTGTTGAGTTGCGCGATGGCCGTGCTGCTGAGAATGACCACGTTGGGGCGCTCGCTTTTTTCGACGCGTTCGCGTTGCGCGCCCACGGTGTCGAACGTCGCTTTGATGTGATGCCCCGTGGCCTGAGTGAATGGCGCGTCAGTGCGGGCAACGAGTTCTTTCGCCGCTCCTGCCGCGAGCACGGTGATATCACCGGCGTACGCGCTCGTGTTGACGACGAGCGATAGCGCCACGGTGACCAGTGATGTCGTGAGGTAACTGTGCATCTCGCTCATCATCGCTTTAACCTTCTCTGGCGGCAGCAGCGGCGCGCAGCTTGTCTTTCTTGCTCGGACGGTTGCCTTTGATGCCGCCGTTGCTATCGATTACGACACCGGTTTCCGTCGGTTCAAGGCCTGCAATTTGCTCGCGCGGCACGCGAATGCCCTGACGCTTTTCAATCAGGCGAAAGTGTGATTCGCTGGCCGCGCTGACGAAACTCACGGCGAGGCCACGCTCGCCCGCGCGGCCTGTGCGGCCTATGCGGTGGGTGTAGTCGACTGCCGAGCGGGGGAGATCAAAGTTGACGACCACTGGCAGTTGCGTGATGTCGATGCCGCGCGCGGCGACGTCGGTGGCGACCATAACTTGCAGCGCTTTTGCCTTGAAATCGTGCAGCACTTGCTGCCGTTTTCCCTGACTCAGTTCACCGTGAAGGGGCTCGGCCTTGATGCTGTATTTGCGCAATTTTTCAGCGACGATTTCTGCAGCGTGCTTCGTCGCCACGAATACGAGCACGCGGCTCCATTGGGGGTCTTGCAGAAGATGTTTGAGCAATTGTGTACGTCGAGCGGCGTCCACAGCGATGGCGCGCTGCACGATGTCGGGCTCGGCGTCGGTCGTCTGCGCGGCTTCGATGCGCAGCGGGTCGCGCAGCATCGTCGCGGCCAGTTTTTCAATCGCGGGCGGAAAGGTTGCCGAGAAGAAGAGGGTTTGCCGAGTTCCCGGCAACATTTTCAAAATTCGTTGCAACTCCTCGCCGAAGCCGAGATCCAGCAGTCGATCCGCTTCGTCCAGCACCAGCGTCGACAGCGACGAAAGGCTGAGCGCGTTGTGGTCGATGAGATCGAGTAAGCGTCCGGGCGTGGCGACGACGATGTCAGCGCCACCGCGCAGATTCATCATTTGCGGGTTGATCGAAACGCCACCGAATACCACCGCGACTTTCACGCGTCGCGTCAGGTGAGCCGACAGGCTGACCACCGTCTCGCCCACTTGTGCGGCGAGCTCGCGCGTCGGTACGAGGATCAGCCCGCTGGTCGGACGGATTGCGACGCGCGCGACGGCTGGAATGGCCGCAATCTGCTGCAACAACGGCAACGCAAACGCCGCCGTTTTCCCCGATCCTGTTTGCGCGGAGGCGACGACATCGCGCCCCTGCAGAATCGCAGGAATCGCGGTCGATTGAATCGCGGTGGGTGCAAGATAGCCGCGATCAGCGATGGCACTCAGCAAGGCGGGAGACAGGTCTAGCGTGGAAAACGGCATACCGTCATTATCGGCGACATGGATTGAGTCAAAATTGGTGGCTATTGATGGGTGTAGTCTGTCGGGCCCATTTCCCTCCCAAGATATGCCGCGAGCTCGTCGACAGGCTCAGTGCGAGCGGCTCCAGTTTTCTGCTCCATGTCAAATTTCAATTACTCCCGTCCCTACCCCGGTGGCCGTTCGCCGCTGATGGCCCGCAATGTGGTGTCGACCACGCATCCGCTCGCCGCGCAGGCCGGGTTGTCGATGATTCGTGCAGGCGGAAACGCGGTCGACGCGATCATCGCCACGGCTGCCGTTCTGACCGTCGTTGAGCCTTGTAGCAACGGGCTTGGCAGCGATTTGTTCGCGCTGATCTGGAGTCCGGAAGACAAAGCCTTGCACGGCCTTAATTCCTCGGGTTGTTCGCCGCAGGCATGGAGCGCGGACACCTTCAAAGGCATGCAAACGATGCCCGAGCGCGGCTGGATGAGCGTGTCGGTGCCGGGCGCTGTGGCGGGCTGGATGGCGCTGTCGCAGCGCTTCGGCAAGCTACGGTTTGCTGACTTGCTCGCGCCTGCTATCGACGTCGCTGAGCGCGGCTTTATGGTCACGCCAATCATCGCGGGGCAATGGGCGCGCGCGGTACCGATTCTGGAAAAGCAGCCGGGCTATGCCGAACATTTCATGCCGCACGGTCGGGCACCGCTGCCGGGAGAGCTGTTCCGCAATCCGGCTCAGGCCGAGGCCTTGCGTCTGATCGCGGAGAGCGAGGGTGAATCGTTCTATCGCGGTCAACTCGCGGCGCGCATCGTGGCACATGCAAAGGCGAACGGCGGGCTGATGACAGGCATCGATCTCGCGGCGCACGTCGCGGACTGGGTGGACCCGATCCGCATTGGCTATCGCGGCTATGAAGTCGCCGAAATTCCGCCGAATGGGCAGGGTATCGCCGCGCTCATGGCGCTCGGCATGATGGAAGAGTTCGACGTCAAAGCGCTCGGCCCGGATCATCCCGATTACTGGCACCTGTCGATTGAGGCGATGAAGCTCGCTTTCCGTGACGTGCATGCGCAGGTGGCTGATCCTGCGTTCATGAATGTGTCGCCGGCTGCGATGCTGGATCGCGAGTTTTTGAAGCGTCGCGCCAGGCTCATCGATATGAAACGCGCGCAGGATTTTTCACCGAGCGCAGAGCTGCGCGGCGGTACGGTGTACCTGAACGCGGCGGACGAGAGCGGCATGATGATTTCGTTCATCCAGTCGAATTACATGGGCTTTGGCTCGGGTGTGGTGGTCGACGGCATTTCGTTGCAAAACCGCGCTTGTGGCTTCGTGCTCGATCCGGCGCATCCGAACTGCGTTGGCGGTGGCAAGCGTCCATTCCACACCATCATTCCGGGTTTCATCCTGAAGGATGGACAACCGCAGAGCGCGTTCGGCGTGATGGGCGGCCATGTGCAGCCACAAGGTCATTTGCAGACGGCGATTCGCATGATCGATTTCGGCGAGAACCCGCAGGCTGCGCTCGACGGCCCGCGCTTCCGCGTTGAGAAAGGCCTTGAGGTTGACCTTGAGCCGTGGACGCCAGCGGCAGTGCGCGAATCGCTGGTTCAACGTGGTCATGTGCTTAAGCAGAACAAGGACAGCTACATGGATTTCGGTTCCGGGCAGATTATCTGGAAGACTGAGAACGGTTACGTGGCGGGCAGTGATTGTCGCCGCGATGGTGGTGCCGTCGGCTACTAGAGGCCACGCGTGAGCACGTTGCAAGTCAGCACGGTGATCCGTGATCAGGCGAGCGTGGATGCGGCCATCGAGAGCCGATTCTCCGCGCGGATGTTTTTGCCAACGCCGGTGCCGCGGGAAACGATTGCCGACATTCTGCGAGTGGCGTCACGCGCGCCAAGCGGCACCAACACGCAACCGTGGCACGTTTACGTGGTGAAGGGAGCGACGCGAGATCGAATCGTGACGGAGGTTTGTTCTGCGCATGATGCGATTCGCGCGAATCCTGCGCTCGCCTCGGAGTATCGCGAATCGTACGACTACTACCCCGAAGAATGGGTGAGCCCCTACATTGATCGCCGCCGCGAAAACGGATGGGGCCTGTACGGCCTGCTCGGAATCACCAAGGGTGACAAGGACGCGATGCATGCGCAGCATCAGCGCAATTTCAAATTTTTTGATGCGCCCGTCGGGCTGTTCGTCACGATTGATCGCGTGATGGGGCGCGGCAGTCTCGTGGACTGCGGTATGTTTCTGCAAAACATCATGATCGCGGCTCGGGCGCGCAGGCTGCACACTTGCCCGCAGGCGGCGTGGAATGGTTTCAGCAAAATTATTCTGCCCATTGTCGGCGCAGGTGACGACGAGATGCTCGTCTGCGGGATGTCGCTGGGCTGCGCCGATGAAAGCGCGCTGGTGAACACTTTTCACACGCCGAGGGTTGGCACCGAGTTGTTCGCTAAATGGCTCGACTGAACTCCCGCCGACGTCGCTAAGGCCTGATGTTGCCCGAGCGCATAAGTTGAGCGAACAAAATCCGATCAACTTTTTTGCTGAAACCCACGTTTTATAGGGGCAGCATGTCGAAAAGCGCTGCTATCGACTTACGACGTTTATGGCGTTCAGCCCCGGTGCAGTATGACGTTTCTGGAAAAGCTGACATCGTAACTTAAGCCTTGACAAGCAGCTCCGCAACGGAGCAAGCCACCACTTGCGTCGCTTTGCGCAGATCTTCCAGCAGCAGATTTTCGTCCGCTCGCTTGGCATTGGATTCCGGCACGGTGCGCGGGCCAGCGCCGTAAAGCACGACGGGAATTCCCGCCTCTCCGTAGAGCCGCGCGTCGGTGTAGAGCGGCGCACCGATCGCGGGGATCGGTTCGCCGAAAACACGCTCACCATGCCGTTGCAACGCTGCAACTAGCGGTGCTTGGCCGGGGACGGGCTTCATCGCGTTGGCAAGCAAGAGGCGTTTGATCTCGACGCGAATTCCAGTTTTGCCTGCGACTGCGCCCTCGATGATGGCGCGAACCTGTGCTTCGACTTCTGCCGGATTCTCTTCGGGAATCATGCGACGGTCCATCTTCAGCACGACTTTGCCGGGCACGACGTTGGTGTTGGTGCCGCCATTGATCTGGCCGACCAGCATGGTGGGTGAGGTGATGCCTGCCACCTTTGACTTGTTTTTGCCGAGGTCGGGCAGCTTGCCGTAAATCGCGTTGAGGATCGCGTTGGCGGCTTGTAGCGCGTCGTTGCCAGTCTCGGGCATCGAGCCATGAGTTGCGGTTCCGTGGACGGTGACTTCAAATTGCAGGCAGCCATTGTGCGCAGTGACGATCGCGTAGCTGAAGCTTGCGCCAATCACGTAATCCGGCTTGGTCGCGCCGATCTCCAGCAAGTACCCGGGGCCGACCAGACCGCCAAATTCTTCGTCGTAGGTGAGATGAAGCTCGACCGTACCGTTGAGTTTTGCGCCCGCTTTCTCTGCGGCTTGCAACGCGTCCAACGCAAACGTGAAGCTCGCAATATCGCTCTTGCTCACGGCAACGCCGCGCCCGTACATGCGACCGTCTTTCACGTCGCCGCCGTACGGATCGAACGACCAACCGTCGCCGGGCGGTACTACGTCGCCATGCGCATTGAGCGCAATCGTCGGGCCGCCAATACCGAACTTGTGGCGAATAATCAGATTGGTGACCGATTGCATGCCGTAATCGCGTACGCGCTGCTCTGGCACCTCGAAGCGCTCAACTTTGTAGCCCCTGGCGGTTAGCAGTTCCGCGGCCTTTTCGGCGGGTGGATTGTTGTTGCCGGGCGGTGTGTCGGACGGTACGCGCACGATCTGCCGAAGAAATTCGATTTGCTCGGCATGGTGCGCATCAATGTATTGCGCGATGGTCTGTTCGGTGGTCATGATGGGTCTAAATTTGTCGATCAACGCGTTGCGCGTTGGAGGCTGAAAATTGTGGCGGCTGGTAGTGCTCAAAAAAATGCAGCAACACGGAAGTCGCGATCTCCGCATCTTCGGCGGTCATTGTTTCGGAAGGATGGTGGCTGATGCCGTTATTGCCGCAACGCACGAAGAGCATGGCGGTTGCGGCAACGGCGGGGAACACCATCGCGTCGTGGCCCGCGCCGCTAGGCAGATAGCGTGGGGCGATGCCGTGCGCAGCGATGGCCTGCTCGAACTGCTTTTGCAGACCCGCGTCGCAGGGCGCGGCATTGCTGCTAAAGAAGAGATGGGTTGCGACGACGACGTTGCGGCGCTTCGCAATGATCGCAAATTCCTCGGTGATCGCGTTGACCGCGCTCGCGCGCCGCGCATCTTCGCTCGAGCGTACGTCGATGGTGAATTCGACATCCTGCGGGATCACGTTAACGGCCCCTGGCTTCACGCTCATGATACCCACCGTGCCGACGAGGCCCGAATTCTTTGAGCAGTGGCTTTCAACGAACAGGATCATTTCAGCGGCGGCCGTGAGCGCGTCCTGCCGCGCACCCATCGGCACTGTGCCGGCATGCCCGGCGAGACCGGTGACGGTTACGCGCAGGCGTGTCGCGCCAGCGATTGCGGTGACCACACCGACGGCGAGCCCTTCGTTTAGCAGCACCGGGCCCTGCTCGATATGCGACTCGACAAAGGCAATCACCTCGCCATGTGCGCTGTTGGGTGCGCCGTTGCGACGATCCAGTTCGCGCCACTTTTCGGCATCGCCGCCAAACTCGTTGATCGCTTGTCGCATGCTCACGCCGTTGGCGTCGGTCTTGTCGAGCCAAGCCGGGTCGAACAGCCCGGCCATCGCTTTGCTGCCGATCAGCGTGGCTGGGAAGCGCACGCCTTCCTCATCTCCGAAGCCAACAATTTCGAGTGTGTACGGCAAGCGTTTGCCCTGCCCATTGAGTTCCTTCACACAGGCGATGGGCGAGAGGATGCCAAACAGACCGTCATACTTTCCAGCGTTGCGAACGCTGTCCTGATGCGATCCCGTCATCACCACTGGCGCGAACGGCACGCCCGCTTCGTAGCGGCCCACGATGTTGCCGAGCGAATCGAAGCCAGCGGTCATGCCTGCGTCACGCATGAGGCCAATCAGGTAGTCACCCGCCTGCTTGTGTTCTTTGGATAGATACGTGCGTGTGAGCTGAGACGCGTCTTCGGTGAATGCGGCGAGTACGTCAGCCTGCCTGAGAATTTCTGTTCCAAATTTCACGTTACGCCTCCCGTGTCCGGATGTACCGCGCGCCAATGCCGCGCTATGTCAATGCGCCGCGTGACCCACACGCGATCATGTTTCTCGACGTGATCCAGAAACTTGATCAAGCCCGCCATACGCCCCGGTTTTCCAAGCAAACGGCAGTGCATACCGACGCTCATCATCTTCGGCGCTTCTTGGCCTTCGGCGTAGAGCACGTCAAACGTATCAATCAGATACTGCGCGAAGTCCTGCCCATTGTTGAAACCCGCCGCAGACGAAAACTTCATGTCGTTCGCGTCTAGTGTGTAGGGCACGACGAGCTGGCGCTGCACTTTGCTGTCCCGCATCAGCACCGGCAGGTAGAACGGCAAGTCGTCGCCGTAATAGTCGCTGTCGTATTCGTAACCGCCCTGCGCAATTACCAGGCGTTTGGTGTTCGGGCTATCGCGTCCGGTGTACCAGCCGTAAGGCCACTGCCCACCCGTCATCTCCTTAATCATCTGCGTGCCAAGCGCCATGTATTGCTTTTCGCGCTCTTCACCCATGTGCTGATAGTGAATCCAGCGCAGGCCGTGGCAGGCAATCTCATGGCCGAGCTCACAAAACGCTTGGGTCGCTTCTTCATTGTGTTTGAGCGCCCACGCAACGCCGAACACCGTCAGTGGCAAATTGCGTTTCGCGAACTCACGCAAAATGCGCCACACACCAGCGCGCGAGCCATACTCGTACATCGATTCCATCGACAGATGGCGCGCCTCAAACGCCTGCGCAAATGCGACCTCCGAAAGAAATGTTTCCGAAGCAGGGTCACCGTGCAGCACACTGTTCTCACTACCCTCTTCGTAGTTGAGCACGAAGTTGATGGCGATTTTTGCGCGGTTAGGCCACTTCGCGTGAGGCGGGTTGCGCCCGTAGCCAGTCATGTCGCGCGGGTATTCAGGAGTCCAGGTCATACAAGGGCACGTCTAAAAATTCGTTTGTGGGGCGCATTGTGTCGTCGCGCGGTACTCGCAATCCTCATGTACCAGAGCGTACATTCCGGTTGCTGCACTCCGGACTTCTAACACTGCATCCCCAAAAACGCATTTCTAGAGGTGTCCTTAATTGTTTTCTCGTATCGCGTAAGTCTAGCGAGCAAGGCCTATTTCACACATCCTTGCAGGTTTATAGGCCCTATTTGACATCGCTAGTTCTTGCATTCCACCAACCGTCAACGAATCTGCTTTGCACAAAGCTCACAAAGGCCAATACTTTGGCGGGCACGCGTTTCGGTGACGGAAAAACAGCATGCAGTTCCTGATCGGGCAACTGGAAGTCCTTCAATAGTTCAACGACCTTTCCCGAGCGCAGCGATTCGGACGCGACATAGCGCGGCAGCGCCGCCACGCCCAGGCCTTCGCGGCAGGCAGCCAAAACGGCCGAAAGGTTGTTGGATCGGAAGCGTCCACTAACAGGCGTCGCGAGCCGCTCGCCTCTCGGGCTCGTAAAGTGCCATACATCGTCGCCCTGCACGCTGCTATAGACGAGCGCGTTGTGTCGCGACAGATCGCCGGGACGCTTCACCGCGCCAGCAGATTTCAGATACGACGGGGTCGCCACTACGGTCCACGGGTTATTGCCCAGATAGCGCGCGCCCAGGCTGGAATCGGCCAGCTTCCCCATGCGCAGCGCCACATCAATACCCTGCGCGATTAAATCAACGTAGCGATCTTCAAACGAGAGATCCACGCGAATCTGCGGGTGCAGCGCCATGAATTCGAGGGTGAGCGGCACGATGGTTCGCCGCCCGAACGCAACCGACGTGCCTATACGCAAGGTGCCCTGTGCCTCGCTATGTGCGGCACGCGTGGCTTGTTCCGCCGCCTCGGCGTCTTGCAGCAATTGCTTGCAGCGCTCATAGAACAAAGCGCCTGGCTCCGAGAGGCTAACGCCACGCGTGTTGCGATTCAAGAGTCGCACCTTCAAACGTGCTTCCAGTGCAGCGACCTGCTTGGTCACCGTAGGTTGCGTCGTCTGAAATTCCTGTGCGGCTTTGGAGAAGCTGCCAGTCTCGACTACGCGTACGAAAACCTGCATTGCATCCAGTCTGTCCATGGGTGAAGTGTAGTCACTTATTCCAATTGCGAATAGATGTTATGGGTCGTTGCCACCTTCACGCCAGCAGCACACTGCTCTAAATTTCG
>Ga0209181_10000428_pt1 | contig 77618 bp, 71 predicted proteins | sample MAT05_FD_187208 | JGI IMG/M metagenome (GOLD analysis project Ga0209181, IMG submission 187208) | Freshwater microbial communities from Lake Fryxell liftoff mats and glacier meltwater in Antarctica - MAT-05 (SPAdes) (version 2) | ecosystem: Environmental > Aquatic > Freshwater > Ice > Liftoff... | reverse complement strand
CATCATCACTCATCAACTGGCATTCACCGTCCTGGATCATGGCAGTAAGCCGCATGCCGCGTTGCAGCAGTTTAGTGCTGGCTTCTACCGAAGCACCATTAAGATCAATCACGGTCAGGTTTTTCAATTTCGCCAAAGTGGCTGAATTTTTCGACCACCAAATATCCGATGCATTGCCGTTGTAGGTAACGATAACCACTTGTTGCGCGCGGCCGCAGGCTTTACGGATCCGAGATTCGTCGGGTTGGCCAAGATCTACCCATTGCTCGATATCGCCGGTGTAATCGCGACGCCATAAATCCGGGTCTTCGTCGCTGCTGAGCCCGCGTCCAAACTCCAAGCGTTCTTCAGCTAATAAGGCGAAGCTGATCAAACGTGCCATTAATCTTAGATTGGTTTCGGATGGGTGCTGTGCAAGGGTCAGATTATGCAGGGCGTAATAATGGCGATCCATGTCGCTGACTTGCAGTTCGGCTTTATAAACAGTTGCTTTGGGTGCCATTGATAAGCCTAGTATGAGCCATATAGAAGGCTGCTAGTTTAACTCAATAGTCCCAGCCGGACGCTTGGACAGGCAACATCTACTAGCGTCTTCGCATCATCAAAAAAACGCCAGACAATGCAAAACAGAACAGGCTGCCAAAGATTTTTGTGATCAGACCCATGCTGCTGGCACCGGGTTCAAGTACCGATTGTTCTGGGTCGTGAGCTTGATAATGAACCTCAAGGGCATCGCCAACATTGTATTGATCGCGTATTTTTTCTTTGCTGCCGTTATCATCGCGAAAATTTACTCTGGAGTTTTCGTAGGTAATACCTTTCACCTGGTATTGGTAAAACACATAGATAGTTTTATTTTTCTTTGGCCGGGTACTGGATTCCGAAACTAGCTTGCCCTGTACTGTCGGCCAGTTTTCACTTTCTTTACCCAGTAAATGATTTCGAATTCCGAATACTATAAAAAGTATTCCCATGACAAAAGGAAATGCAATAAGAAACAGTCGTGTGAGAAAACTTTTCATGAAAAACTCGCTTTTAACTATTGATTACAGACAATCATCAAATGATTAGAGTGTATAAAATCGGTCATTCCCCGAAAAATTTCAAGTAATTGTAGCTATTTTGCTTGCCAAGGCTAGGTTAATGCTGATCTGATGCCAAGTCAGAAAACAGATATTACAGAGGCTACATCCATGAATAACAATGACCCGGCAAATCCATACCAAGCGCCTGAAGCCCCAGTTTATAGCGCATTAGAAAGCCGCAGCCGCGAATTGGTGTCTGGTTGGCGCCGTTTAGGAACCTATTTGGTCGATGTGGTTTGTTTTTACCTAATATTTTTCGCACTTATTCTGGGCATTCTATTTGTTTTTGGTGATGCTCGGCTTGATTTCATGGATGGCCTTGCAGGCAATTTTATCGTCATAGGCTTTTTTTTAATGTATTACATCGGATTTGAATGGGCATTTTCCCGAACCCCCGGCAAATTTGCACTCGGAACAATTGTGGTAGATGAAAAAGGCAATAAACCGAGTGCCGGTCAAATTGTCGGGCGCAGCTTTGGACGCCTGATACCATTTGAAGCACTCTCATGTTTTGGTTCGAAAACGCGCGGTTGGCACGATAGTCTGGCAAACACCTATGTGGTGAGGGTTAGCTGAGTGGAATATAAATAAGGAGCTTATTGATGCAGAGTGTGTTGGCCTTTGATAGCCATATTTAGCGTTTGAGCAAGGTAGCAAGTGAAGAAATGCTTTTTAATTGTCGTTTGGCAAGCAAGGATCAACATGCCAGTGTTTAATTTTCGAAATTGTTTTTCTTTATTATTATTAATGTTGGGCATTCTTGCAGCAGCACCGGCACGGGCTTCGTTCGGCGACTGCAATAGTCCGGCGTATTTGGGATTGTTCGATGAAAGACTCGCACGCGAGTCTGGTTTCCTTTGTGTCGAGTCTGGCCACACACCGGTAACTTCCGATGCCGGTACAACACATATTCGCATTATTCAACATTTGGTTTCCGATTGGGCAATACGTCCCGGTGCCATGCGTTCTTTCAAGCAAGGCGTCGATGCCTCGGCAACTGCAATGTCAACATTGGGTAGTTTCCGTATTGCCGATGTCACCATCTTGCTTATCGACGGGTTTGCGCCGGGTAGCAGCGGAGCAGGAGCCAATAGTGATGATTTCGGCGATATTGCCGCTTGGACAAATACTACACCCGGCGGCGAATGCCGTATTACTTTATGGTTGTTGGGTAGAGGCGCAACTGCCAGTTATGGCGCATCAGTAGTTGCACACGAATTATTTCATTGCGTGCAACGCGAAAGCTTATCGACAGCACAAATGTTTTCTTCCGCGGCTTTAGGAACATCCGGCGGCGGGACCTGGTGGCAAGAAGGCTCGGCAGATTGGTTTGCTACCGTAGCAGTTCCTACACCGCGTTACATGAGTGATCGTGTAGCGGCCTTTGATAACGCATCGCCACGTACCGCACTAAACCGCATGACCTATGATGCTTACGTATTTTTTGCCTGGATGGGCGGCGCACGCGGCAGACAGAGCGTGTTGCCTTTCCTGCGATTAATGGCATCGAGCGCGAGTGAAGGCGCGCAACACACTGCCATGGCGGCCGCGCTTCCAGCTGATCAGTGGGTACGATTTGCCGAAGACTATCTCGATCGGCGCATTCGTGATGGCCGCGGCGGCTCGATTGGATCAACTCCGCAAGCAGGCGATAACTATAGTTGGGAAAACACGCGAACACAGCGGGTAGAACTTGCACCTTTCGTTATCAAGCGGGCCAATATTGTCTTTCGATGTGGCCGCTGGCGGGTCGAGCCACGCCCACAAAGATCCCACGCAGTAAAAGCCGCAGGTAGTGAAGCATGGGGGAATTTCCCCGCCACAGTTGACGCCATGGACGGCAACGTACGCGAATTCCGTTTTGTGGGCATGGCAGCTTCATCGGCTGCGGTTGCTTTACAGATTGTCGGCACCCGGGAAGCCAGTTGTGAGCAATGTGCAGCAAGTAGTCAGATCGATCGTTGTTTGATTGGTAATTGGCAAGTGACAGTCGATGGCATGCAGCAATGGATGCGTGAAAACTTGCCACAAGTTCGCATTACCAGCGCGTCATTGGTAGGAAATACGATGTCACTTAATGAGGATCGTAGCTTTAGGACGGGTGAGTCGCATGTTTCGGTTCGACTGGAAACCGTAAGTAGTGACCCAAGAGCTACGGGCGCCAGCAATTTACAAGGACAGGTCACCGGGCGTTGGTCAACAGCGGGTGGGCAGCTGACTCTTTGTCCGGATAGTGGCAACGTAAGGGGAACAGCTAAAGTAACCATGCAGGGACATACGATGACAACTCCAATGCCGGTAACTCGGTTGCAACCCAGCACGCGACCATATATCTGCTCCGGAAACACATTCAGGGTTACTACTTCAGTTGGTGGTGCCGGCACGGCGACAACGATTTATACCCGTGTTGCAGGTCCGCGCTGATGATCGCTGAATATAACTGTTGTCGCGAATGAAGTAGCTTTTTGCTAAAGCTATTTAGCTAGAGTGGCATAATTTGCTAAGCTAAGGCATGCGTGTGTTATTGACATTGGTTATGGTGTTATCGGTCTTGTTTGGCTCGAATGTATTTGCTGTGTCTAATGTAAAAGCGGGCACAGCCAAACAATTACTCGAGCAAGCTGATGCAATCGATGGAAAGGATCCACAGGCGGCGGCTGATCTGGTTAAGCAAGCACTGAAACAGTTGCGCAATCCGGCGGATGCTGCATTAAATCGAAATGCGCAAGCTCATCTTTGTATTATTACAACAGTGCTTGACCCTGCTGCTGCACTTCGCTTGGCAGAGCAGGGTTTAAGGCAAGCACGGGTCGCCAATGATGTAAAATCCGAGTCTAAATTTCTACGTTGCGAAGGTTATAGCCAAGAACAACTAGGCAATACCGAAGCTGCTGCACAAGCTTACCAATTAGGAGTTGTTGCTGCCGAAAAGTCCGGTGACAAAGAATCACTCGTCGAGGTTTTAAGCTTGCGTGGTGAGAGCCGATTTTATCGGGGGCAATATGATGAAGCACTTGCTGATCTTAAGAAATGCTATGACTTAAGTGTTGAATTGAATCTTAAGGAAAGTCAGCGCTACACGCTGAATGCCATCGCTAATCTATATGCAGATGCTAATGTTGGCGAATACGACAAGGCGATTGATTATTACCAACAAGCATTAAAAGCGAATGAAGCCGAAGGACTTAAAAGCGGTATAGCCACTGCCCATTTTAATATTGGCTCGACACTGGAGCGGAAAAAAGATTTTGATGCCGCCCTACAAGAATATAAAAAAGCCTACGAAATTGACCGGACTTTGGACGATCCTGGCTCTGTGGCGGATGAAGAGCGGGTTATTGGTGCCTTGCTGACAAAGCAGAATAAAGCCCTGGAAGGATTGCCTTGGATTGAAAGAGCGCTGGCATATTTTGAAGTGGCGAAAGACGCCGATGGCGTGGCGCGCGTGCAGTTAACCCGTGGCATTACCCTGCGAAGTCTTGGGCGTATCGGGGATTCCAAAATTGATTTGGAAGCATCACGCAAATATTTCGAAGCAGAAAAAAATCTACGATTTCTCGCAAAAATTCATGAGGAGCGTGCGCTTACGTTTGCAGCAGGAGGCGATTGGCGTAGTGCCTACGAAGCCGGTAATGCATTTCGTGCTACCCAGCAACAGCTGGACAAACGCTTGCTTGAAGAACAGACAGCACGCTTGCGAGTGCAATTTGACACCACCCGCAAAGAGCAGGAAAATCGTGTCTTACTGATTGAAAGCACCCATCGCGGCGAGGCGCTGCGTGCCGAAAAAAAACTTAGCAGTCTGCAGTGGCAGGCGATTGCTTTAGCTGCTGCCTTATTGGTGTTGCTGGCGCTGTTGGGTCTGCGGCAACTCTATAAAACCCGACGCATGCGTATTCTTGCAATGACCGACGAACTCACCAAGCTGCCCAATCGTCGTCATATTCTTACTTTTCTCGGTGACCAAGCAAAATTAGCTTATGAAAGCGAGCAGCCGATCAGCATTATTATTTTTGACATCGATAACTTCAAGTCAGTCAATGATAAATACGGGCATGATGGTGGCGATATTGCACTAAAAACGGTCGCCAATATTGCAAATCAAGCCCTGCGCCGTGGTGACCGTGTAGGTCGTATTGGCGGCGAAGAGTTTCTGGTCGTTTTGCCAGGCACCGAGCATGGCTCTGCATTGGAAATCGCCGAACGGCTGCGACGTTCGGTTGAAGTGACCGAGTTCGATAAATTACTTTCCAGTTTGCGAATGACAATTAGCCTAGGTGTCAGCGAATGGAAAGCGGGGCATGAAAATATAGATGCCTTGGTAAGGCGTGCAGACGAAGCACTTTATGGTGCAAAAAATGGCGGGCGAAATCGTGTAGTCAAAAAGTTATAGGCTATTATTGTTTATGCAATAAAAAAGGGCCCCTGAGAGCCCTTTTTATGAAGCATTTAGTTTCAACGATTGCCGTAGCGTGGACCGTCGTCTCGCAGCCTAACATTCACTACCACGCGGATGCTACGACCTGGACGATAATCCGTCATCGCTTGATAAGTCTGGCCTGCATAACGATAAGTTACTTTGTACGAATCGTAATCGCCATAATTGCTGTTGTTGTTATTGTCATAAACAGTACGGCAGCGACGCACCGTGCCGGCAGTGCTGTCACGGTATTCATAGTCATTATTATCACGCTGAATTTTGTTGCCGATAGTCGCACCAATCACAGCGCCCGCTACTGTAGCAGCCTTACGGCCGTCACCTTTACCTGCTTGATTGCCCAGCGCGCCACCCACAATGGCACCTAATACTGCGCCGCTTTTATTATTACGATCATCGCCACGATATAAGCGACCGGAATCATCGCGGTAGTAACCATCGTCGTAATCACGGGTTTGTTCGTTCCAACATTCCTGACGCTGATAGGCACCATAGCCGTTATTCATGCGTTCTACACGAATGACTTGTGCCGTGTCATTGCGACGATTGTTATTGTCGTAGCGGGTGTCGTTATAACTATTGTTGTCGCGGTCATCATTTCGATAATCCTGCGGTGCAGCAAGGGCACCGCCCGCAGCAGCGGTAATTGCGAGTGTCAGCATACTGATTGCGATACGTTTCATAAGGTAGTACTCCAAACGCCAGATTGGCGCGTAAATCAAGGTACACTTTCGTATCTGAACGGGAGCACGAATTAAAGAAAGTCGGAATAACTCTGTTAATAATCCCTACAGATAGGTGAATTGTTCGTCGAAATTGTAAAAACTATGTGGGGAAACGCACAGATGAAAATGGGTGCACTCCATTGCATATTGCAGCATGTAATAATGGTTCTATTAGAAAGCGCTTCTTGAAGATGAAACCGCCCGTAAAATATTTCTCATGTTATTTTTTTTTATCTATATCTAGGGTCATGCAAGAGTTCGCTTTGAGGCTGAGCGTAGTGAAGTGTCAGATGGGCCAAAGGTCACGTTTTGTTAAATCAGTCTATGAATTAGTCGATAACACCAACTTTGGTCAATAATAGCGACATGTTCTCCATCGAAACCGTGTAATAAATGAAAACCCCCAAGGGCTTGCAGCCATTAATCGACGACGGTGTGATTGATGAGGTCATGCGGCCACTCAAGAGTGGCAAGGAAGCCTCGGTCTATGTCGTGCGTACTGGCGACGAGATTATCTGTGCAAAAGTTTACAAAGACATGGCGCAGCGTAGTTTCCAAGCCCGAGTGCAATACCAGGAAGGCCGCAAAGTGCGTGGTAGTCGGCAAGCGCGAGCGATGGGCAAGGCCACAAAATTCGGACGCAAGGAACAGGAAACGGCCTGGAAAAATACCGAGGTAGATGCACTCTATAAGTTAGTCGATGCCGGTGTATGTGTGCCTAGGCCACACGGCTATTTTCATGGCGTGTTATTGATGGAATTGGTTACCGACGATGCTGGTCAGAGCGCGCCGCGTCTTGGTGAGGTGGAACTGACTGCGGAAGAAGCGCGCTGGTTTCATGGCGAACTGATGGGTGACGTTGTACGTATGCTTTGCATCGGCATGATTCACGGTGATTTGTCGGAATACAATGTTTTAGTGGCACCGTTCGGCCCCGTGATTATCGATTTTCCACAAGTGGTCAGCGCTGCCGGAAACAATGCCGCGCGCGAAATGCTGCTGCGTGACGTGCACAATCTACGCGATAGTCTTGCGCGCTTTGCGCCAGAGCTTAAAGCAACCCATTTTGGTGAAGAAATGTGGGCCTTGTACGAAAAGGGCAAGCTACAGCCCGATACTGTTTTGACCGGCGAGTTTGTATTTGATAACCACAGCGCCGACCTGCAAGCGGTGATGATGTCGATCGAAGACGCTAGGCAAGAAGCCATTATTCGCCAGCAAGGCCGTGAAGAAGCTGCTGAGCGAGATTGATCAAGCTAGTTCTTGGAAGCTTAATAGTAATTCAAGCATTTTCGGAGCCACGAACGAGCTCGATAAGCAGGGGCAAATGGTTGCTGTCAGCTGTTGCCTTACAACGGATGTATTTACTACGCCGGCTGATGCCCCTGATTGGCTGAGGCGTGTTGTACTGCCCCTAAGCCGATTGCCGGGTTATTCATTGCGGTTTGTCTTTTGAACGCGTTCGAGCCACCGCCGGAAGAATTCCAAGACCGGCAATAATGATGGAAGCCACCACAATCCAGTGCTGCGGTACATTCAATAGTATGGCGCCATAAATAACGCCGCTCAGCACAATCAGAATGCCCAGTAGATAGAGTAGGAAAGACATAGCAGGACTCCTTATTGCCTAGATGATCAAGGCTGTGCCGTGCACGTTAACTGGTCAGTGCGTTTTCGCACACTCATCAAAATCAGGAAGCTGCGGCCATGTCAGCGCAATACACTTGACCTTGTGGTGATTGTGGCAGACGCTACGGCAGCAAATCTCAATAAATCAGGAGTGCTTTATGAGTTACGTTGACGGTTTTGTGCTACCTATACCAAGCAAAAATATGGCGGCCTATCGCAAGATGGCAAAGCTTGCGGGCAAAGTCTGGCGTGAATATGGCGCGCTTGATTACTAAAGAATGCATTGCCGACGATGTAAAGTCCGGCAAACACACCTCGTTCCCGCAAAGCGTCAAATTAAAGAAAGACGAAGTCGTAGTGTTTTCGTTTATCGTTTATAAATCGAAAGCCGACCGCAATCGCATTAATAAAAAAGTGATGGCCGATCCACGGCTAGCCGCCATGATGGACCCCAAGACCATGCCATTCGACGGCAAGCGTATGTTTTGGGGCGGCTTCAAGGTATTTGTGGACCTGGCAGATTGATCCGTAAATCTGCACCTGTACTATCATTCCAAGATAATCAAGTGAACTAGGCTATGCTGTGGCGATGGATATCTTGAAAACGGTTCTATTGCCACAGCCCAATACTTCTGACGATGGCGAGAGGCTTGCTCGCGCCAGAATGTTTGCCGATGAAATGGCAACACGCCGTACAGTAAGAGACTTTTCGAGCAAACTAGTATCACGTGCAGTGATTGAGGCATGCATTAATACCGCAGGCACTGCGCCTAGTGGCGCGAATCAGCAGCCTTGGCATTTCGTGGCGATTTCTAATCCTGAAATAAAGCACCGAATTCGCGAAGCAGCAGAAAAAGAAGAGCGCGAATTCTATGAGCATCGGGCACCGGATGAGTGGCTGCAAGCGCTAGCGCATCTGGGAACCGATGCTAACAAGCCTTTTCTCGAAGCCGCGCCTTGGCTTATCGCCATATTTTATGAACGTACCGGGCCAGAAATTGATGGCCACAAAGCCAAACGCTATTACCCGCACGAATCGACTGGCATCGCTAGTGGCCTGTTAATTGCCGCCTTGCATCGTGCCGGTTTAGTCACACTGACGCACACACCGAGTCCGATGGCGTTTTTAAACGAAATACTCGATCGACCAAAAAACGAAGTGCCTTACTTACTTTTGGTCGTTGGGCACCCCGCAGACGATTGCCGTGTGCCAGATATTGATCGTAAGCCGTTTTCAGAAATTGCCAAATTTATCGACTAAAGCAGGGCGGTGCTTCCGTCAATCCAGAAAGCGCTTTTCATGACTAACAAATACGCAGGCCCCAAAAATGTTATGCCGCAGATGCCATTGTTTGGTATCGCTGCGAACCTGCAGGTTGAACATAATTATTTTTTCGCGCTGTCGCCGGATGCTGAGGTTCGAACACAGTTGAGCCAGGTTGCCAACAATTTAAAAGCTAACGATGCTCTCAACGGTAGTTGGGTTGCCAGCGAGCACTACCATCTTATTTTGCATCACCTCGGCCAGTTTCCGGCAGCGCATCCGGATTTAGTAAAAAGGGCGCTGGCAGTAGCCAGTGATATTCAATTGGCAGCTTTCAATATTAAGCTAGATCACTTCATGAGTTTCGATAGCAAGACCGGAAAATTCCCCTGCGTACTGACATCGAAATACGAGTTGCCGGAGTTAAAAAATTTCTGGCAGGAATTGAAAAATAATTTATTGGCGCAAAGATTGGGCCAGAATGCTGAGAATACTTTCATACCTCACACCACTTTACTTTACAGTCGGCAGCCGGTCCTAAAGACACATGCTATTACTCCCATTCAATGGCCAGTGAAAGATTTCGTGTTGATTGAAAGTCTGGTGGGAAGGTCCGAACATATTGAACTCGGCCGTTGGCCTTTATTAGCAGGAGGGCCTTCCAGGCCCGAATAGCGGTGCACAATACACAGGAATCGTATGACTCATGATCGTAACCCGCAAGCCGAACAAATGGGCGATGAATCAATGGTGCGCAACCTTGCCTATCAGGCTGATGCAATCTGGCCGCAAGAAAAACAGTTGTTTGATCGGTATGCATTATCGGGAGCCATAAAAATTCTTGATGTCGGCTGCGGCACGGGTGAAATTACCCGTCGCCTAGCAGATCATTATCCCGAAGCCACACTAGCAGGAATGGATATTCTGGAATCCAATCTGGTCTTCGCCCGTCGCGATAGTGCCCAACTTTCCGATCGGGTCAGTTATGAGCAAGGCGATGCATTCAAGCTAGTAAACGAAGATGCCAGCATTGATTTATTGGTGTGTCGGCATATGTCGCAGGCAGTACCGGATTTCAATCTGGTCTTAGCCGAGTTTACTCGCGTACTAAAACCTGGCGGGGTTCTGCACTTATTGTCGGAAGATTACGGCATGCTACATTTTCCGGTGACAGAAGCACTGGACCCGGATCGTTTCTGGAATGAGCATGCGATAAAGTTTTTACACAGCATAAAATGTGATGGGCGTATCGGCCGGCATTCGCCGATGCTATTGCACACTGCCGGTTATCAGAATATTGCGATGGACTACATCACGGTAGATACCTTGCGTGTTGCGCGCGAAAGTTTCGCCGGCATTATTCGGTCCTGGCGGGATGGCTATGCTGCTGTTTTAGCGGAAGCATCAGGTCGTACGATTAATGAGGTTAGCGCTGATATGAATACACTTATCAATGCTATTGAAACACCTCCTAATTATGTCGTCTGGCATGTGCCGGTTATTTCTGGCCGCAAGCGAGAATAAAAGCCTAGTCGATACCTAGCTCTTATTCAATGCCTTACAAAAGTAGTTACGGTTTTATTTGGCTACTACTTTGCGGCCGAGGCTTTGGTGGTTTGATAGAACGACGAATTTCTTTTGGCGGCGGATCGATTTTCAAAAGCATGCCGGTGGCAGAATCGGTAAGCACATAAAGCCCGCCGTCGGGCCCGGCTACTACTGCACGAATTCGATGATGTAATTCACTTAACAGGCGCTCTTCCTTGACGATGGATTCGCCGTTGACTTCAAGTCTTACCAGTTGTTGTGCCGCCAATCCTCCGACAAAAAGATTGCCATACCAAGCGCTGTTCTTGTTCTTGTCGTAAAACGCCATACCACTTGGTGCGATAGATGGCACCCAATAATGGATTGGCTGTTCCATTCCCGGCGCGCTAGTGCCGGTAGATTCCGGAATGGGTTGGCCGTTGTAATTAAGGCCGTAAGTAATAATTGGCCAACCGTAGTTTTTGCCAGCCAAAGGAAGATTGATTTCATCGCCGCCCATCGCGCCGTGTTCATTCATCCATAATTTGCCAGTCCAGGGGTTTAAGGTCGCGCCTTGGGGATTGCGATGTCCATACGACCATATTTCGGGTTTGACATTGGCTTGTCCAATAAATGGATTGTCGGTAGGAATGCTGCCATCCGGCCAGAGTCTAATTATCTTGCCCTGATGATAATCAAGATATTGTGCAGTGATGCGATTATTGTTTTCGCCCAGTGTGACAAATAAATAGCCTGCTCTATCAAACACCAAGCGCGAGCCAAAATGATTACCGGTACTTAGCTTGGGTATTTGGCGAAATAGCACCTGGGTGTTTTCCAGAGAATTGCCAATTAACTTCCCCCGCATTACAGCCGTACCCGCAGTTCCTCCAGTGCCGGCTTCGGCGTATGTCAGATAAATCCATTGGTTTAGGCTGAAGTTGGGGTCAATAGCCACATCCAGCAGTCCGCCTTGGCCTTGATTATAAACGGCGGGAGTTCCGGTGACGGCAGAAGAGATTTGACCCTGCGAAAAAATTCGCAGGCGTCCGGGACGTTCGGTAATCAGGATTCTTCCGTCGGGCAAAAATGCCATTCCCCACGGATTGGCTAGGTTTTTGACGACCGTGGTGATTTTTAAAGTACCCAGTGAACTGGGGCTATAAACCACCTCTTGCGCATTGGGGCTGTTGCTGGTTAACAAAACGGCAAATAATAGGCCCAATCGAAGCATGTCTGCACTCCTGTTGCTGGGGGGAGGGAGAGCTTTAACTTACGCCAACAAACATTAACGCTGTGTGGAAATTCTGAACGCAACAAGGGTTGATACAAATTATTTGAAGCTTTACGCCGCCTTTTTCTTGCCAACTTTTTTCTTGGCGCTTTTCTTCTTGGGAGCCGACCGGCTCAGGGATTTCTCTGGTTGTTTGGGTGCCTGATCGCCGATAATAGATTTCACTGGGCAGGCGACATAAATTGGACATTTTCTGCAACCTACCGCAATTGCAATGGGGCATATTGTAACTGGCATGGCTTTCTCGCTGGCTGGCTAGATGGGCAAAGATCGTACTGCAGGTGTCTTGAAGTGTGTTCACTAGCTTATAACATCTTTAAGTTAAATAATTAGCGATAAAATGTTCAAGGTATAAAAGTATTACCTCGATTTCACTTGGTCTGGAGAAAACACCATGAGCAAAAACGCTGAATTACAACAACGCCGAGAAGCCTCGGTAGCTCGCGGTATTGGTCATGCCACCCAGCGTTATGCAGTACGTGCATTGAATGCGGAAATCTGGGACGCCGATGGCAAGCGTTATATTGATTTTGCCGGTGGCATTGGCGTGCTCAATACCGGGCATCGACACCCCAAGGTGATGGCGGCCATTCAACAGCAGCTCGAGTGCTTCATTCATACTTGCGTGCAGGTAATGCCCTATGAACCTTATGTGGCGCTGGCTGAAAAACTCAATGCAAAAGCACCCATTGCAGGCAATGCAAAATCGTTTTTTGTCAGTACCGGTGCAGAAGCGGTAGAAAACGCCGTCAAGATTGCACGAGCATACACAAAGCGCCCCGGTGTGATTGCATTCTCTGGCGGTTTTCATGGTCGCACGCTATTAGGCATGGCTTTGACGGGCAAAGTGGTGCCTTACAAAACCGGTTTTGGGCCATTCCCGGCGGATATTTATCACGCCCGTTTTCCGCATGCGTATCACGGCGTTAGTGTGCAAGACGCGCTGGACGATATCGCACATTTATTTAAATACGATATTGAAGCTGAGCGCGTGGCGGCTTTTATTATCGAACCGGTACAAGGCGAGGGCGGCTTTACGGTTGCGCCACCGGAATTTATCTCGGCATTGCGAAAGCTCTGCGATCAACACGGTATTTTATTGATCGCCGATGAAGTGCAAAGTGGTTTTGCTCGCACCGGAAAATTATTTGCGATGGAGCACTACGCTGAACATGCAGATATCATTACCGTAGCAAAATCGATTGGTGGCGGTTTGCCACTGGCCGGTGTCGTGGGTCGAAGTGAAGTGATGGATGCCCCGGCTGCCGGCGGTTTGGGCGGCACCTATGGTGGCAATCCGGTGGCCTGCGCGGCGGCATTGGCTGTGTTCGAGGTGATTGAATCCGAAAATTTACTGCAGCGTTCGCAAAAAATTGGCGAACGAGTGCGCGACTTTGTTGCCCAATTACAGAAAGATGTCGGGTTGGGTATTGGTGAAATTCGCGGTCTTGGCGGCATGGTCGCGTTTGAAATTATTCAACCCGGAACTAGCCATGCACCGGATGCCGATGCCACCAAAGCACTCACTACTCGTGCTGCGGAACTCGGGCTAATTTTGCTTTCCTGCGGGGTGTACGCCAATACCATCCGAGTGCTTGTGCCTTTGACAGTCCAAGACGAAATTTTAGATGAGGCTTTAGGCACGATGGAACGAGCTTTGCGGGACGTGCGTGCGTAGGAGCAACCTTTAGGCGCGACCGACTCCGCCAGATCTGTCGCGCCCGAAGGCGCCCCTACCGCCTTAAATCGATTTAAGTATTTACTCAATTTCGATAGCATCCGGCCCTTGGCACTCGTTACAATACCGGTCTTGCCCCATCTGACCGATATTATGAGCGCCCAAATCGCCCCGACCGCGTCCCAAAATGCCATTATCGCAGCCGCCAGCCATGGCTTATCCCGCGGCGCCGCTAGCCAAATTCAGGCTTTTACCGCTGAGTTTTACGCTCGTGTACCCGAAGAAGAACTAGTCCTGCGCAGTGCGCAAGACTGGGCCAATATTGCCCGTAGCAGCTTCGCTTTTGTTCAGAAACGCCAGCTTGGCGCTGCCAATATCCGCGTATTTAATCCGCAACAGAGCAGCGACGGTTTTGAAAGTAGTCACACTGTTATTCATATTGTGAATGACGATATGTCGTTTCTGGTGGATTCGGTCAGCATGGTGTTAAGCAGTTTCTCCTGCTCACTACATACACTGGTACATCCGGTCATTGCTATTTCACGCGATGCCAGTGGTCAGCTTTTAGCGATTGATTCGGGTGCGAATGAATCTTTGATTTATCTGGAAATTGATCGTCAAGCCAGCAATGACGACATGGAAAAAATTCGTGGGGCCATCGCGACGGCGTTGAGCGATGTACGTGAATCAGTCGCCGATTGGCGAATCATGCGCGACAAAATGAATGCCATTGCCGACGAAATGGCAACGCGTCCCATGCCTGCCACCGCAAGCCAGCGATCCGAAGCACAGGATTTTTTGCGTTGGGCAGCAGACGATCATTTTACCTTTCTGGGTTATCGCGAATACGAAGTTTCCGACATCCAGAATCAACGCATGCTGACAGTCGTTGCCAACAGTGGTCTGGGTTTGATGCGCGGCAAGGACGAAGAAGTAAAACCACGTCCATTAGCCGGCTTAGCCGCCGCTGATTTACCTGCGGGCGCCACGATGGAGCCGCTGATTCTTACCAAAACCAATGCACGTTCTACCGTGCATCGTGCCGGTTATATGGATTACATCGGTGTGCTGGTATTTGATGAATGTGGCAAGGCCATTCGTGAACAACGCTTCCTGGGTTTATACACATCGAGCGCCTATAAACGACGCCCATGGGAAATTCCATTAGTGCGTCAACGCCACGAAGCAGTGATGGAAGCTTCGGGCCTTGGTGAAAATAGCCACAGCGGAAAGGCTTTACGACACATTCTGGAAACCTTGCCGCGCGATGAACTTTTTCAGGCGAATACCGAAGAATTATCACGCACCTGCATGGGTATTCTGGCCTTGCAGGAACGGGTGCGGCCTAAATTATTTTTACGCCGTGATCCGTTTGGCCGTTTCTATTCGGCGCTGGTCTATATCCCCCGTGATCGTTTCAGCACCGATGTACGTGAACGTATCGAAGCCTTGTTCATGCGTGAACTCAAGGGTGAACGCTTGGATACCAATATCCAGATTGGCGAGTCCCCACTGGCGCAATTACATTTAATTATTCGCCCGAAAAGCGGCCAAAAAGCGACTGCCGATACCGCGATGCTCGAAGCCGAGTTATTACGTATCGTGCGTAACTTTCAGGACGAATTGCGTGATGCCCTGGTGCAACAAAGCGGAGAAGAAAAAGGTCTCAAACTGGCTAATCGTTTCGGTCGTGCCTTGCCTGCGGCCTATGTAGAGTCGGTGCCGCCGGTGATTGCCGCCGAAGATATTGAACAAGCTGATTATCTGGAAACCCAAGACCAGCTGCGTCTGAATCTTTATCAATTCCCGGATGATAAGGGTTTGCGTTTCAAATTGATTCGCCTTGGTAAAGAGATTGCTTTATCGGACGCACTACCAATGCTCGAAAACTTGGGTCTTCGCATCAACAGTGAACATCCCTATGAATTAAATCTGGATGAAGGTCGTATTGTTATTCAGGATTTTGAAGTTGAACCCACCGCTGGAATAATTGAAGTCGAAAGTTCACGGGCTCGTTTCGAGCAGGCATTTGGCGCCGTGTGGGCTGGTGAAGCCGAAAGTGATGGTTTCAATCGTCTAGTGCTTGCCGCGGGCTTGAGTTGGCGTGAAGTGGCCGTATTGCGTGGTTACTGCAAATATCAGTTGCAAACCGGCGTGCCGTTCTCACAAATTTATATGGAAGAAACTCTGGTCCGGTATCCATTGATTGCCCGTTTGCTAGTCGAGTTATTTGCGGCACGTTTTGAACCGTGTCGTGATGACAAAACCGATGCCGAGACCTGCAACCGTTTGCATCGTGGCTTGATTGATATCGTTCCTGTGGCAGAGCGCGAAAAAATTGCGACCATTTTGGAAGAAGTCGCCGCCGACCGTGCACTTGACCGCGAAGCACAATTTGATGCCTGCGACGATGCACTGGCGATATTGCTGGAAAAAGTGGCAAGTCTCGATGAAGACCGCATTCTGCGTAGTTTCATCACGGTCATAAAAGCCACATTGCGGACCAGTTTTTATCAGCTTAAAAAGGGCGGCTATCGTGATTACATCAGCTTCAAATTTGATGCTTCCAAATTACCGGATTTACCAAAGCCCCGACCGTACCGCGAAATTTTCGTCTATTCGCCTTGGGTAGAAGGCGTGCATTTACGTTTTGGTCCGGTAGCGCGTGGTGGCCTGCGTTGGTCAGACCGCCGTGAGGATTTCCGTACTGAAGTATTAGGCTTGGTCAAAGCACAGATGGTAAAAAATACCGTGATCGTGCCAGTCGGTTCTAAGGGTGGTTTTTTTGTAAAACGCTCACCGGCTGGGGGTGATCGCGATGCCGTGTTAGCCGAAGGTATTGCCTGCTATAAACGCTTTATTAATGCATTGCTGGACATTACCGATAATATTGTTGATGGCAAGATCGTGCCGCCGATCGATGTAATTCGCCATGATAAAGACGATCCGTATTTAGTCGTTGCGGCCGATAAAGGCACCGCCACTTTCTCGGATATTGCCAATGGCATTTCGGCCGAGCATGGCTTCTGGCTCGACGATGCATTTGCCTCAGGTGGCTCGGTGGGCTACGACCATAAAGGCATGGGCATTACCGCAAAAGGTGGCTGGGAATCGGTTAAACGCCATTTCCGTGCCCTCGGCCGCGATTGCCAAACACAGGATTTCACTTGTGTGGGTGTCGGCGATATGTCGGGCGATGTTTTCGGTAACGGTATGTTGTTATCGGAAAAAATTCGTTTGTTGGCTGCATTCGATCACCGTCATATTTTTCTTGATCCAAATCCTGATGCTGCGATTTCTTTCAAGGAACGCGACCGCCTATTCAAGCTTCCACGCTCAAGCTGGGACGACTACGATAAAAGTTTGATGTCGGCCGGTGGTGGTCTGTACGCACGTACTGCAAAAACCATACCGCTAACGCCGGAAGTAAAAGCAGCCTTGCATATCGAAACCGATCAGGATTCGATGACGCCGTCAGATTTGATGAATGCAATTCTAAAAGCGCCGGTAGATTTATTGTGGAATGGCGGCATTGGTACCTATGTCAAAGCAGCATCGGAAACCCATGCCGAGTGCGGTGACCGCGCTAATAACGGCCTGCGTGTTAATGGTAGTGAACTTCGCTGTAAAATGGTGGGCGAGGGTGGCAATCTCGGTATGACACAACGCGGGCGTATTGAAGCGGCTCACGCCGGTGTTCTGCTCAACACCGACTTTATTGATAACTCGGCCGGTGTCGATACTTCCGATCATGAAGTGAATATCAAAATTCTCCTCGGTGCCGTTGTTCAACGCGGTGATATGACGACGCCGCAGCGCAATACTCTATTGGCGAGCATGACCGATGAAGTAGGCGAGCTGGTGTTAATGGATAACTATCGTCAAAATCAGGCGATCAGTGTAATGGAAGCCATGAGTACGTCGCGTCTGGGTTCATTCGGCCATTTTATTCGTACGCTTGAATCGCAAGGTCTGCTGGATCGGGGCATTGAATTTTTACCAACCGACACTGAACTGAGTGATCGTAAATCACGTGGACAAGGTTTAACACGCCCGGAATTGTCGGTGTTATTGAGTTACGACAAGATTGTTATCTTCAACCAATTGCTCGACTCCGATGTGCCGGAAGATCCGTATTTGTCGAAAGAACTGCAGCGCTATTTTCCGAAACCGCTGCAGGAAAAATATGCTTCTGACATGCAGAACCATCGTCTGCGCCGTGAAATTATTGCCACCATGGTGACCAATTCCATGGTCAATCGCATGGGTTCCACTTTCCTTTTGCGCATGCAGGAGGATACCGGTGAAACCCCGGCACAAATTGCCAAGGCCTACACTATTTGTCGCGAAGTACTGGAAGCACGACATTGGTGGTTGGGTATCGACAATATGGATTTGAAAGCATCGGAAACAGCACAAATTTCTGCCCTGACCGGCATTTGGCATTTACAACGCAATATGACGCGTTGGCTCTTGAACAAGCCCGGCGAGACTTTGAATATTGCCGCGCAAGTGGAACGTTATTCTGCACCGATGCAAGTTTTGAAAGCAGCCTTACCTGCCATTTTGCCGGCAGAAAGTCGTGCCAGTGTTGAAATTGACAAAAAAGCCTGGATGAAACAAGGCTTCTCGTCCGATATGGCCGATGATTTTGCCAAATTGCCGTACCTGACCTATGCGATGGACATCATTGAAGTCGCACTAGAACGTAAAACCGATGTTGCTCAAGTAGGCCAAGCATACTTCGCCTTGTCCGATGCACTGCACACCAAATGGCTCATGGATAATGTGGAAACGCTTCCTGTCGAAGGTCGTTGGCATGCACAGGCACGTGGCGTGCTACGTGACGAATTACAGGCGCAGCAACGTGCTTTGGTCGGTATCGTGCTTTCGCAAGGGTCTGCGAATAAATCAGCGGAAGCCATCGTCGCCGATTGGTTGTCACGCGATGACGCTACCTTGAAATACACGCTCAGTATGTTTGCCGATATGCGTAATTTACGTAGCATGGATTTCGCAACGCTGTCGGTAGCAGTGCGACGACTGGCTCAAATTGCATCGGCAAGTTCACGCGCTGCATAAATCGTAGGGGCGCTCGCTCGCTGCGTCCGGTTTCTTTTTGCGCCGGATTCTTAAGCACAGCAAGTGAGCGCCCCTGCGCATTCAAACGGAGTAAGCTACGCCTATGCCACTACCAGCCCATCCACGCATCGCTTTTTTAGCCAGTCCTACGGCTGAAGCGCAAGCGGCTTTATCTAAGTTGACAAGCACCCATCAGCAGCACACACCAGAAGATGCCGATGTTATTTGTGCACTCGGTGGTGACGGTTTTATGCTGCAAACTCTGCATAAACATGGCGCCCGTGGCTTGCCGGTGTTTGGCATGAAATTGGGTACGGTGGGCTTTCTAATGAACCAGCATCGCCCCGGCGAATTGCTCGTAAGACTGCATGCTGCCGAACCTGCGGTGTTGCGGCCGCTTGAAATGATTGCGACCACGGAAGCCGGCGGTGTGTTTGAATCCCTAGCCTACAACGAAGTTTCACTGTTGCGGCAAACCCGGCAAACCGCGCATTTGCGTATTCATTTGAACGGTCAAGTGCGATTGGAGGAATTGGTTTGCGACGGTGCTTTGGTTGCGACTGCGGCGGGCAGTACGGCTTATAACTACTCGGCACACGGACCGATTTTACCTTTGGGTTCGTCGGTCATCGCCCTGACACCCATTGCTGCTTTCAGGCCACGTCGTTGGCGCGGCGCCATTTTGCGGGCAGATACTGCCATCAAGCTTGAAGTCCTAGACGCTTATAAACGTCCAGTCAGCGTCACTGCCGATTCCCATGAAATTCGCGACGTCATCGAAGTCACCATTCGTGAGTCAGTCACCCGGACAGTCACTTTATTATTTGACCCGGAACACAATCTGGAAGAGCGAATTTTGAACGAGCAGTTTGTTACTTGATATCTGTTTTGAATTAATGAGTCGCAATCCCTGAGAATAAAATCCGGTAAGCTGTCCCCATGACACAATCCGCGCAAAATTCTAGCAATAAACTTGTTGTCGCTATTTCGTCCAGGGCCTTGTTTAATCTGGAGGAAAGCCATGATTTGTTTGAACGCGAGGGCTTGCAGGCCTATCAGCAGTTCCAGCGTGAACGCGAAGACGAGCTATTGGAACCCGGTATTGCGTTTCCGCTGGTTAAAAAGTTACTAGCATTGAACCAACACGGCAATCGGCAACTGCCAATAATTGAAGTTATTTTATTGTCGCGAAATTCATCTGATACCGGTCTGCGTATTTTCAATTCGATAGAACGCTTTGGTCTTGAAATAGTACGAGCCGCGTTTACTAATGGTTCGCCGCCGTTTCCGTATATTCAACCTTTTGGCGCGCAGTTATTTTTATCGACCCATGTCGAAGATGTCAGGAATGCCCTGTCGGCTGGAGTTGCTGCCGCCACTATTCTGCCTTCAAAAGCACCTGATATGTCGCATGATCAATTGCGTATTGCCTTCGATGGCGACGCTGTGATTTTTGGTGACGAATCCGAGCGTATTTCACAAGAGCAGGGCATGGAAGCCTTTGCGCGCAATGAGCGCGAACAGGCACTGACTCCATTAAGTGGCGGCCCTTTTCGCGGTTTTCTTTCGGCCTTGCATGAAATTCAATCTGCTTTTCCGCCTGAGCAGTCGCCTATTCGTACAGCGCTCGTTACTGCTCGCTCGGCACCGGCCCACAAACGTGTGATTCTTACTCTGAGGCAATGGGGTGTACGTCTGGATGAAGCACTTTTTCTGGGCGGCCGGGAGAAAGGCCCGTTTCTACAAGCATTTGGTGCCGATATTTTTTTCGATGATTCACAGCATAATGTGGAAAGTGCCAGGCTACATGTTGCGACCGGACATGTGCCGCATGGAGTGAGCAATGACAGCAAATAAAATATTCCGGATCATTATTGCCTGCATTCTGTGCGCACTGTTATTTGCCTGTAAAAAAGACAAAGCGGCAGATATATCCAATGCGCAGGAAATAACTGACCCATTGGCGATGGAAACCGAGCTGAATATTTTAGCCCTCGATGGACGTGTTGAATCAGGTAGAAATAGTGCGGCCTTTGATTGGGTAACACCCTTTGAAACAGCGACCGGATGTGAAATTAAAGCGACATTGCTTGATAGTAATGAATTGCTGGCTACCAAAATTTCTAGTAATAAGTATGACTTGGTGATCGCGGCGGATTTATCTCTGCCGCTGAATTTATTTCAAGCCATAGATTTTTCCCGCCTTCGCTCCTTTAAGAACCTAGATAAACGTTTTCTGGAAAACCCTGCCGTACATAAAAAAGTAGCATTGCCACTACATTGGAAACAGATCAAGCCAGCGGCTCCTTCGACAGAGTTAATCACCGAAGTCGAGAGTACACATCTGCTTGCGAAAGCTCAAAATATCAATTGCGCTTATGCCTGGATGGAGTGGACACTTTCGCCGAAAGTACAAGCAGACATTGCTGCCGCGCTCGATACCATTCCGGTGATCCCGTCCGCTTGTATTGGTAATGAATTGTTGGGTGATGATGCCTGCGAGCAACGCACGTCCGAGAGCTCAGTTAATAATAAAATTAATCCGTAGGGGCGCCTGCTTGCTGCGCCCTAGCGTTGCGACAATTTGGGGCGCAGCAAGCAAGCGCCCCAACGTTGGGTGTTTAAATGATTTTGGAGCAACAAGCAAATATTCTTGAAAATGCTGGGCATTTTCCATATCGCGAAATCGATTTATTTATCCGTTCGGGATACAAACAAACCGCAAGCCAATAAAGAAACCACAGCACTGGCAAGAAACGCCGCCTGGCCTTTATCTATGTCCCACATTACCGATGCCAGCCCTGCGCCGACCACACCACCGATTCCGGAACTGAAGCCGTACATAAGGCTTTGCCCGGCTTTCGCTAGATGACCGGGAAAGAACTTCCCCATCGAATGCATGCAGCAGGCATGGAACACCGCAAAACCAAAGGCATGGGTGGACTGTGCCAGTAACATGATAATGAAATTATCGGCATAGACTGCTGTAACCGCCCAGCGTACTGCGGTAATCAATAGACAAAAAATCATTAGGCGGTGGGCACCAAAGTGCGAAATAAGTTTTGGCGCTTTCCAGAACATCGCAATTTCAATTAAAACACCGGTTCCCCACAGAATGCCGATATGGGCACCGTCATGGCCATGTGCCTGCAAGTGCAGAGTATAAAAAACATAGAAGGCACCGAAACTCACTTGCACCAATAAAACCACAAACAGGAAATGCGGCACACCAGCCCGACGCCAAAGCTCGATAAACCGCACGCCGACCTTTTCGATCAAAGGCGCAGGATCAAAACGATGCGGCCATGCCGCCAATACTGTGGCGATGAACAAGGGCATAGCCAACCAGGGGAAACTTGAATTTCCAAAATGATCGAGTAATTTTCCATAGCTTGAAGCCACGATTAAAAAACCGACGGACCCCCAGACGCGTATGCGACCGTATTGGTGTGTATCTTTACCGAGGGCTTCCAGTGTCATTGCTTCAAATTGCGGCATCACGGCGTTATAGAAAAAACCGAATAGCGTCATCACGATAAATAATTGCAATGTCGTTTTGGTCAAGGTGAAACCGGCAAAACACAATAAGGTGAGCACCGTACCGATAACAAACCAGTGCCCGGGATTTTTTGATCGTTCAATCAGCCGGTTCCAAGTCGGTGGTCCGACAATCCGCGTGCCATACCAAAGCCCTAGCATGGTCGCTACCACGTAACCGCTAAAGCCCAGCGAATCAACCCAGCGGCCGATATAAGGTGTGTAGGCACCGAGTGCAGCATAATAAAAAAAATAAAAAAGCGAGAAATGCCGAAGCTTGTTTTGCATGCGGCAAATTTAACATATTCGTTTTAATTTTGAGTGCAGTTGGCGAGGACCATAAGGCCCAGATAAATCGGGCTCTATAGAAATATTCGGGCCTTACGGCCCTCCCACGCCCGAGCAAAAAAACGGCCAGCAGAGCTGGCCGTAAAGTCTAGCGTGGCGGATAAATTAGCGTGGCGTGCCTACGCGCGCAGCATTCTCGCGTGACTCTAATTGCATCATGCGGGTCTGGTCTTTCAATTCAACGAACTTCAATTCAAACGGTGCGCCATAACCTGCCGGCAGATTTGCACGGTTAAAATCGAGATTGAGCGAGCCCTTGCCTTGCTTAAACCAATTGGCCATGGCTGCTTGTGCAACAGGGCGGCTAATGCCATCGCGTCCGGTGGCATACAGGGTGCCGCTGAGTTCATAACGGCCCTGCGAGCCCACTTGAATGGGCATGCTGAATGACAAAGCCTGCGGATTGAAACGGAATTGGCCATTCAATTTTGCCGTAGGTTGTGCAATCGAAATCACCGTGCGGGCGTCACGCTGTATGCGCAGATTGCCATCGCTGGCACCGGCTAATACTTGTACTTCCCACAAGCCTGGCTGTTGAGTTACTTCATTAGGCAATTTGCTGGCAGCACGCAGAGCCCCGTTTTCGTTCTTGAATGTCAGGTCATAAGTTTTGCCGGAGGGCGAAACCAGCAGGCCGCTAATTTCAGTTCCCGACATCGCTTTTTCATTTTTGCCCAATAAGGCATTTACCACTAGTTGGTCACCGGCCAGATAATTCTGGCGATCGGCTTTTGCTTGCAAGGTCACGTCGCTATTGGGTTCAAATACATGTACCAGATAACGACCGCTAGCCTTTGGCACCACCAGCTGGAAACGACCTTCGCCTTGGCCATCGGCAATTTTTACAACGGCGGTGCCACTGCTGACGTCCATACCGGCTTTTTGTAATTGCTCGGTACTGGCTTGTTGCGAAAACGCTTTGGTACTGTCGATAGCTTTGCCGTTGCGTAACAACTTCATGTTGCCGGGAGCAATCGCTGCGGCACCAACGGCCGGGCTGATGCGAATTAAGGCACCAGGCGCGGTGGTATCGATCATCAAGCCTTTATTCAACTCGCTGCCTTCGGTTTGCATCCAGTACTCGCGGCTTTCTGCGGTAAACGGAGTGCTTGTTGCCAATTGATTTTGCGGATTCAATGCATATGAAAAGGAAACCGGCTTGCGTTCAAATTGACCGGCAGGCACCGGAATATTAACTAAACGCGATGCAATTAAATCATTTGCACGCGTTGCCAAACGGTTGTCATTAGCGGCTTGGGCAACACCGGCGGCACTTAATAATGTCACTAATAGTAATTTGCGCATGATGTTGGGCCTCAGTAAGACATGTCGGTGCGTAAGATGGAATCCAAGCCAAAACAGGCGCGGCGACTTTGGTTGTGTGATAAAGGTTCACCGCCAGCCATGCGTGTTTTGTCGTTGAACCAGACACTGCCCGCGGCAGATTGACTTGAGCAATTTAGAAAACCATCCGAGCAACTGTTTAACCATGCTTGGGTAATTTCGAGCCCGACATTTTCGGTATAGCCAGCGCAATAACTGTCGGAATCCCAAATGGCACTTTCCACATCGGTACCGACCACACTGCGAAATAATTTTGGCTGTGCAGGGCGGCCACTGGTACCGAATAAATAATTACTATTGTAATAAGACATCCAGCTTACTTGCTGCATTTTTACAGCATCGGATTTATAGCCGAGTAGCCAGCCCAATGAAGTTTCAAATACATTACCGTTGGTCACCGCATCAGCCAGTGGCGTGCCCGCTGACGAGGGAGCGAGTGCATTGACACGCACGACTTTTGAAATGATGTTGGGAAAACGGCTATCCCAGGTTGGGTTCGACATAATCCAGCGCATCACATTGCCGCCATTGGAATGGGTGATGACAATTAAGCGCGTGATGCCTTTGCTGCTGATAAAACTGCTAAGTTGGCCGGCAAGACAGCCCGCCGCGCGGCTATCCCACATGTATTGGGTAAAATCGCAATTGATCACCACGAAGTTGGCCGGATTGGCCAAGCCGCCACGAACATTATTGACCATCGTAGGTTGCCAATAAGTATTGTAGGCATCGGTCTGATTGCCGGTGCCGTGGACAAAAGCCACGCCGGTATTTGCCGAGCACAGGCTCGATAAAGCTAACAAAGCAAAAACAAATAAATAGCGCACGTTCATTCCCTCCCAGGTTAACGATGCGTGCGGTTCATCCCTCCTGGAACCCGCCCGATAGTCACTAGCGCTCTCCCTTCGCTAGCGTATGGCCAAGACAGCATACGGATAAGTATGTGATCGTCAACACATTTCGATGGTGCGCCGCGTCACGTTTTGTATGGGTAGGGTGGATCCGCTTTCAAGCGGTATCCACCAAGCCATACGGAACCGCGATGCATGGTGGAATGTAGGGTGGATCCCGCCTTCATGCGGTATCCACCAAGTTACAAGAAACCGTTGTGCATGGTGGAATCGCCAAGAGCGGGCGGTTCTAGCCTACTAAAATTCCAAATCAAGCGCTGCACAAAGGTAATCCATCATTGGTGATAGCTCTTGGCACGATTGGGTGATGGTTTTAAGCAGCTGGTCGCTGCAGACGATTTCGTTGCTAATCGGGACGGAGGCAACAAAGCTTTTGAGTTTCAAATCTTCGATAAACTCATGGTCAGCGGGGAAGCCGCGCGGAACCCGAACCGTACTTTCGGCTTCGCGGGAGTATTTGTCTTTAAACTTTTTTGAGTACATCGCTTTTTTCCAGCTCGCCGGGTTGTCCAGAATAAATTGGCGAACTTTACGCAGTACTTCGGCTTCCGGGTACCAATGACCGGCGGCAATAAAGCATTGCTTGTGTTGCAGATGGAAATAGAATTTAGGCGCTTCGCTGTCGCGACCTTTCTCGTGATAAAAACGCGCACCCATAAAATGTTTATAGGGTGACTTATCTTTTGAAAAACGTGCATCGCGATTAATGCGAAATAATGAACCACCAACGGCTCTCGGATCGGCCACATAATGTGAACTTATTTTTGCCAGTGGTGCTTGGAAATCGGTAATTAAGGCCTGAAACGGCTGGCGCACATGGGTTTCGTAGTCCGCCTTGTGCTCGTTAAACCATTCACGATTATTATTCTTTTGCAGATTATTCAAGAATTTAAATGTTTTATCGCTGAAGTATTTCATAAGCTTGCCTCAATACTCTGGCCCCAAACTTGTAACTGATCCATCAGGCTTTGCTGTTCGGCATTGGCCAATACACGACATTTCTCGATTTCTAGATAATAGCTTTCAAAGCTGTATTCCGATTGTGAAGATTCTTTGCCAAGTCGCCCTGTCCGGTAAGTATTCCAGCGTCCAATTTCTTCCAGTGACAAGCTGTCTGGCCAGTTTCTGGCACGATAGCGAAATAATAATTCGTCATAGCGTGAGCCTGGTTTCCAGGGCGAAAGAAAGTTCTTCAGGTGAGTCGCCGAGCTACCACGAATGGTCGAGAAAAAGCGTTTATCGCTATCGCTTGCGAAGCCGTCGTACAAAGCGCCGTCGGCGTCTGAGGGGTCGTAGGCTGCGCGCTTGGTAAATACTTGTCTTACTTTCTCGGCAATATCAGGCGTCTGTTGAATCCGTCTTGCATTGGCCATACATTTTTCTTTATCGATACCCATTCGAATGAAATCTTCATCGCGGCAATGGGCCAGCGGCAATACGACCGGGCAGCGATTGCTGTGAATTTCTTTCAATGGAATACGCGACAGCCCTTCCGGCAAATCGATTTGGCGAATAAATACTCGCTCTGAAATATCTTCCGCCGGAAGTGCTATGAGATCGCTCGGGTCGCAACTTAAATCAAATACAATCGCGCGATTTTTAATGTCCGGATGCCAGGCAAGCGGGACGATCAGGGCAGCACATAAATGCTCGGCCGGAAATTGCCCCGAAATATGCAGCACCGGCGTTTGATTGGCGATGTCGAGCAGTGACAGCACTTTTTCCTTACTGCGTAATTGCAGATAGTAATCCCATAATTTTGGCTGGGTCTTGCGGAGTTTTCGTGCCAGACCGATTAAGGCTCGCACATCGGACAAGGCTTCATGCGCCATGCCTTCACGGGTGCCATTGGCGGTCGCAAGGTGCTCTAGTTTAAAGCTGGTAAAACCATCGTCGCGCTTTGGCCATTCAAAGCCTTCCGGGCGCATGGCATGGGCGAGCCGCATGAAATCAAGCAGATCCCAGCGCGAGTTGCCATTTTTATATTCGCGCTCGTAGGCATCATAAAAATTTCGGTACAAACCAAAGCGGATGAATTCGTCATCGAAACGAATCGAGTTGTAGCCAACAACGCAGGTATTGGCGGTCATCAACTCATCGTTGATCATCGCAAAAAATTCGGCTTCACAAACCCCGTCGCGCAGGGCCTGTTGCGGACTGATACCGGTGATCATGGCCGCTTCTGGCGAAGGCAATAAATCATTGGCCGGCTGGCAAAACCAGGAGATCGGCTCCTTGATTTCGTTCAGTTCATCGTCGGTACGAATAGCGGCGAATTGCACGATTCGCGAGCGTCTTGCGTCTCTACCAAATGTTTCCAGATCGTACCAAAGGAAGGATTTTGCCATTAAATGCCTGAAAGCTGCGCTTGGTCTTGGAATAAGTTGGTTCCAAGCGTAGGCAGGGATTTAGGTAAATGCAAGCGTGGCATGCCAACGACATAGCCCTGTGCCATGTCAACACCGCATTCATAAAGTGTGAGCAGCATCGAGGCATCTTCTACGCATTCGGCAACCGTCAATTTGCCGGCAGTTTCGGCAATGGAAGTCAGTGCAGCAATAATGGTGCGGTCCAGAATGTCATCGGGCAGCCCTTGTATCAATGAACCATCGATTTTAAGAATATCGGCTTCAATTTGTTTTAAATAAGCAAAGGTTGAAAAACCGGTACCGAAATCATCGACGGCAATGCGGCAGCCCAATGTCCGGAGTGCCGACAATTGTTTCTGAGCACTTTCGAGATCGCTGATGGAATGCGATTCGGTAATTTCAAATACCAGTGCAGCCGGGTTGACGTTGTATTCAACGATTTTCGCCGTGACGTAATCTGGAATGCCGCCTTTCTCCAGCGTTTGCGCCGAAATATTAATCGTCAGTCCAATCGGGCGAGGACTATCGCGGGTTTCACGCAAAGCTGCCAAGGCATGGTTGATGACCCAGAAATCGATGTCCTGCATCAAGCCAAATCGTTCAGCAGCCGGCAGGAATGCATTGGGTGAAATCAATTCGCCTTGATTGCCTTTCATGCGAATCAGTACTTCAAACAAGGCTTCGGAGTAGGGGTTGCGTTCAAGCTGTCGGAGCCAGATATCCTTGCTGTTATTGTTGCCAGGAATATCGTTCTCGATACCCTTCAACGGTACGATTGGCTGATAGCACAATGCGAAACGATCGGTACGGAACGCTTCTTCCAAGCGAACCGACCAACCCAGATCAACATCGAGCGCGGCAAGGCGACCGGTTTCATGCGAATAGATCTGACATTGATTACGGCCGGATTTTTTCGCCATATGGCAGGCGATATCGGCGTGCGCCATGGCGTCACTTGGCGAATTGGTGCTGTCATCGATTTTGGCGCAACCCACCGACAGGGTAATACGGTAACTTTTACCGCCATAAGTAAATGGCGATGCCGTCAATACGCGGCGAAAACCTTCAGCCAGCGTTGTCAAATCACTGGTGCCCACATTGGTCAGCAGCACGGCAAATTCATCACCACCCATACGGGCTAGATAATCGGCTCCTCGCAGGCGGGATTTTAAACGCTGGCTCACTTCTACCAATAATTTATCACCGGCTGCATGCCCGGCAGTGTCGTTAATATATTTGAAACGATCCAGATCAATAAATAACAGCATGGCAGTTTGGCCGGTGCGACGCACCTTGCTGCATTCTTGTTCGAGTTGCGATTCAAACCAACCCCGGTTATACAATTTGGTCAGACTGTCATGATCGGCTTGCCAGCGTAATTCTTCTTCCAATGCCCGGCGTGCAGAAATATCGCGGAATGCCACCACAGATCCATTTAGTTCCGATTCCATTTTCAATGGATGAATATTGCACTCGACCGGAATACCCCGTTTATTCGATGCCCAGAACCGCGTTTGCCAGGACGAGACTTCGCTGCCATTGGTATAGCAAAGATTGAGATACGAGGCGCTGCGCTGCATCGGTAAGCCGTCTTCATCAGCATAGTGGAAGGCATCAAAAGCGTTTTGTCCGACCAACTCACTTGGATGGCTATAACCTAATAAATCCAGAGCGGCCGGGTTGATAAATTGAATCGTGCCGTCTGAATCAACACCATAAACACCTTCGCCAACCGAGGACAAAATACCTTGCAGACGGCGGCGCTCGTTATCAATGGCTTTTCGATCATTGATGGCTCTGGCGAGCGAAGCGATACGTGCCAGCAGCAAATCCTTGGATTCACTTTTGAATAAACACTCCAGCGCACCACAAGCCAGTGACTCGGCAATCACGGCGTCGGAATAAGTACCGGTAATGGTGGCAGTGAGAATGTGTTGGGTCTCCTGATTATTCCGGATCTTGGTAATCAGCGCGGTACCATTTTGTTCGGGCATTAAGTAATCGATAATGGCGATATCAAAATTCTGGGCGGATACTTTTTTCCAGCCTTCATCGACGCTATCGGCGGTTTCAATAAAATAGCCGTGTTTTTGCAACAGCTTCGAATAACCGGCGCGAATGGTTGCCGAATCATCGACAAATAATATTTTGATTTGTTCTTCGTGCGAACTTAATGCCGGTTTGATATTTTGGGTCGGGCGCAATAATTGGTCGATGGCACTCGGGGCTTCCAGATAATCCGACCACAAAGTCAGCGCGGTGCGCGGACGCGACATTCGCCAATTCACCGCATTGGCATTACTCGAGTCCGCCATGATTAGAACCGGCAAATGCTCGAAGCGCTCACCATGCAATAAACCAAATACGTCTTCGGCAATGCCTTCGGAATATTCCGGCCAGCCCAGTACTACGGCATCGAGATTGTTATGGCCGATTTGGGCTTTGAGTAGGGTGTCGTAGGCTTCCGAAAGTGTGGCAACCGCAGTTACGCCGTAACCATATTGACTGAGCACGGCTGACAATGCGCGTCGGCGCGTTTGCGAGCTTTCTGCCAGCAAGATCATTTTCATTCAAACGCCCTCTCTGCGAACGTTCAGGCTAAACCTATGACGGATCAAACACCAGTATTTCAAGGGTTTTGAGCAAATAATTCGCTTATTTTTTCGTCAAATTTTGTTACGTCAATCTCGGCCAAGCTCTGTTTTCCGCGGGTAGCTTCAATTAACAATTGGCGCTGTAATAGACCGCGTTCAAAAGCGACCGCATATGGGACCCGGCTAAAGCTGACCATGGCATAACGTGGAATAAAAACACCGGGATGACGTTCTGCCAGCATACGCTCCAATTGGCGTTGCAGCAGGAAGTCGGGATCATCGACTCGGTCACGCATTTCTATATAGTTTTCTAGTGCCATGGTCTGAATCGCCAGAGCATTGGGTTTGCGTTCCTGTTCAAACTGTTCAAAAGCTTGGGGCCAATGACTGGCATGTTCAATGTGATGCACCAGTGCAAGACAATCCTCAAACGCACAATTCATGCCTTGCCCGTGGAAAGGCACCATGGCATGTGCCGCATCGCCCAGTAAAACGACACGACCATCCAGATGCCAGTTGTCGCAATACAGGGTGCTTAGGCCGGAGCTTGGATTATTGATGAAGTCTTCATCAAAATTCGGCATGAGAGGCAGGGCATCGGCAAAATCATCTTCAAAAAACTTTCGTGCTGCGGCCAAGTCGGGCAAGGTCGCAAAACTGGGGTTACCCTCATTGGGTAAAAATAAAGTAACGGTAAAAGTTTTTTCGGTGTTCGGCAGTGCTATGCACATATAGCCGCCGCGAGGCCAGATATGCAATGCGTTGGCTTCAATCTGGAACTTGCCAGCCGCATCGGGTGGGATTTCTAATTCTTTATAGCTATGGCCCAGCGATTCAAAGCGCTCGGTCAGGTGGTTTTTATTTTTCAAGGCAGTGCGTACGCCGGAGCCAGCGCCATCGGCACCGATCAGCACGTCGAAATTCAGTTCCGATGTTGTTCGATCATGATCGTTGACGAGATGGATACTTTTATTGTCGAAATCGATATTTTCAATTCGTTGACTAAATGAAATTTTTGCACCGGCCGCTTCGGCCGCATTGAGCAAGGTGATATTCAATTCACCGCGATGCACCGACCAAATCACTTCAGAATCGTCTTTGCCATAGCGTTGTAATTGGGTATCACCATTTTTCATATGTACCATGCGGCCGCGCATCATGACGGCTTGTTGCATCACGGCAGCGTTTAAACCGGCTTCACGCAAGGCATGCAGACCACGTTCGGCGAGTGCAAGGTTGATAGAACGCCCGCCTTCATAGCCTTTTAAGCGTGGGTCGGGACGTTTTTCGAAGACTTCGACCTGCCAGCCTTTGCGGGCTAATAAAGTGGCGAGCAAAGCACCTGCAAGCCCAGCGCCGGCAATGGTAATTTTTTGAGCGGTATCAGGCTGCATGAGATGATTCCTGCCAAATTTTTACTGCGCTTGCGAAGCGAAGCACATCCGAATAATTATTGTATAAAGGGGTGGGTGAAATTCTAATGACATCGGGTTCGCGCCAGTCACCAATGATGCCTTGGGCCGATAAAGCTTCGAATAAAGCGCGGCCTTGCTCACGCCCAGCATTCACTCGCAAAGATAATTGGCAGCCGCGTTGATCGGGGTTTTCCGGCGTCGCAATACTTAGCGTGTTTTGCAATTCCTGCTTGATCAGTGTTTCCAAATACGCGGTGAGTTTTATCGATTTTTTACGTAGGTTTTCTATGCCGGCTTGTTGGAAAATATCCAGCGACACTCGTAAGGGTGCCAAAGCGAGAATCGGCGGGTTACTCAATTGCCAGCCCTCGGCGCCTGGTATGGCAACGAACTGCGGACCCATTTTGAAACGGGTGGTTTTATCGTGGCCCCACCAACCGGCGAAACGCGGACGTGCAGTATTAGCGTGACGTTCGTGAACAAAACAAGCGCCAATCGAACCTGGGCCGGAATTCAAATATTTGTAACTGCACCAAACCGCAAAGTCGCTGCCGCTATCATGCAGCTTCAAGGGAAGATTGCCGGCCGCATGCGCCAAATCGAAACCGACAACAGCGCCGGCGTGATGACCAAGGCGGGTGATCTCTTTCAGATCAAAATATTGTCCGGTACGATATTGCACGCCCGGCCAAAGTATCAGAGCGATACGATGCCCGTGTTCGGCGATGATTTTTTCGATATAGGTCATTGAAAAAATACCGCCCGGTAAATCCGGTTCAATTTCGATTAAACATTCGGCAGGATCAAAGCCATGAAAACGAACCTGGGATTCAACCGCATAACGATCGGACGGAAACGCTCCAGCTTCAATCAAGATCGCATTGCGCTGTTTGTTGGGGCGATAAAAACTCACCATCATCAAATGCAAATTGACTGAAAGCGAATTCATCGCCACCACTTCCGAAGACATGGCGCCGACAACCGATGCCAATGAGTCGCGAACAAATTCATGGTAGGACATCCAGGGATGCTTGCCATGAAAATGGCCTTCAACCCCGTTTTCCGCCCAGTTATTTAATTCCTCGGTGAGCGCAGCAGGCAATGACTTTGGCTGCAAGCCCAACGAGTTGCCACAGAAGTAAGCCTGATCTTTTCCATCATGCTGAGGAATAAAAAATTGCTCGCGGAAATGCCGCAATTGATCCTGTGAATCTCGCTGTGAAGCATAGGCTTCAGAAAAAAGTTCGGACGTCATTTTTTTACTCGAAGCGGGACTTTGTGAGGCCCAGCCATTCCAGCGCCGTGCCATGGAATAAACGGGCTTGATCAGTTTCCGATAAATTTAGTGAATCAATGCCGCTGCCGGGCACTTGTTCGCCAAGCGGGAATGGATAGTCAGTGCCGAGCATCACGGTCTTGGTGCCAACGGTATCGAGCAAATATTGCAAGGCGCGAGGGTCATGTACGCAGGAATCGAAATACATGCGACCAAAATATTCGCGTGGGTTGCGATGATTGTCGGTAGCGACTAAATCCGGGCGCATTTTGAAGCCGTGTTCAATACGACCAATCGTATAAGGAAAGCTGCCGCCACCGTGCGCGAAGCAAACTTTCAGTTTCGGAAGACGTTCAAGCACGCCACCGAAAATCAAGGCACAAATGGCACGTGTTTGTTCGGCCGGCATGCCAACTAGCCAGGGCATCCAGTATTTCGGCATCGCCTCGCTGGCCATCATGTCCCAAGGGTGGATCAGGATCGCGGCATCCAGATCCTGCGCCGCCTGGAAGAATTCAAATAGCTCGGGTGCATCCAGATTCCAGTCATTGATATGCGAACCAATCTGGATTCCCTGCAAACCAAGTTGATCAACGCAACGCTCTAATTCTTGAATGGCTAAGCGTGGTGATTGCAATGGCACCGTACCGATACCTGCGTAATGCTTGCGGTGGGTGCGGCAGGTTTCCGCCATATGATCGTTCAGGCTTTGATGCAATTCCAAAGCATGGTGCGGTTTTGCCCAGTAACTAAACATCACCGGCACAGTCGAAATTACTTGCACCTGTAATCCGAATTTTGCGTAATCATTGACACGCTCAACCGGATCCCAAGTGTTGGATTTAATCTCGCGGAAAAATTTTCCGTCTTTATAGATATTGTGTTTACCGTCGCTGCCTTCATGGATCACGGCAAAACGATTGTCGCCATATTTGGTGGCAAGGTCGGGCCACTTTTGCGGCAGATAATGGGCATGGGTGTCTATTTTAAGCATGGCGCTATTCTAAACCTTTGCTTCATGCATTCAGGTATGCGGAAAAAGCCGCATAGACGGGAATGCCGATGGCCAAATTGAAAGGGAAGGTAAAACCCAGTGCCGCCGTGATGCAACGGCCAACATTGGCTTCGGGCAATGAAGCCCGAATGGAAGCGGGTGCCGCAATATAGGAAGCACTGGCCGTCATCGTGCCAAACACGGTGGCAGTGGCAACATTCATACCAATCCAATGTCCAACGGAAACGCCGAGTATGCCGTGCAAAAGCGGTAGTGCCGTTGCAAAAAGTCCCAAGCGAAAGGCTTCACGACCCACACTGCGAAGTTGGCCTGCGGCGACCATGCCCATATCGAGCATAAATAGCATGAGCATGCCTTGGAATAATTGGAAATACATCGCATCTACGCTGGCGATACCCGCTTTGCCCGAAATAGCACCAATAGCCATGCCGCCAATAAGCAGTAGTGCGGTTTTTCCAGTGATAACTTCGCGTACCTGGTGCCAGCGAAGACCGTCACTACCTTTAGCCAATGCCAAGCCCAATAAAATGGCAGGAATTTCCAATGCAACGACCAGAGCCACTAAAAAACCATCGGCAGCCTGACCACTGCGTTCGGTAAACTGTTGGGCGGCAATAAAGGTGACGGCCGATACCGAGCCAAAATGCGCGGCCAAGGCAGCAGCATCGACTCTTGAATCACGTAGCCAAATTTTTGCAAAAAAATAGGCACTGGCGGCTGTCAGCATGCCCATTGTCAGCGTCACCGCAATCAAAATTGAAAGATTGTCGGGTGGATTATTGCGAAGCGCGACTCCGCCTTTTAAGCCGATAGCGAGTAATAAAAAAATGGAGAGATAGGATTGGATGGCAGCGGGAATTTCCAAGTCGCTACGTAACACGCGAGCGATGAGGCCGAGCGCAAAAGCCAATACCACCGGTGAAAGCAAGTTGCTTGCAAGAAGATCGGTTGAGAACATCTTATATCTCGGCCAGGTAACGTGCTGGTGCCGGATTCAAATGGCCGCAATTATCGCAACGGCGATGTTCTTTGGATCGATAGAACTTTTCAAACGCGGCCGGGAATTGGGTTTCAATATTGTCCAGCACAAAAAATTCTTCATAGAGTTTGTGGTTGCAGGTTTCGCAAAACCACAGCAAACCATCGAGTTCATTAGGCAAGCGTTTGCGTTCTATCACCAGGCCAATCGAGTCGGGGCCTCGTTGTGGCGAATGCGGGATTCTTGGCGGCAGATAAAAAATTTCACCGGCTTTGATGGGGATGTCGCGTGCTTTTCCATCTTCCTGAATTTTCAACACCATCTCGCCCTCGAGTTGGTAGAAAAATTCTGGGCCTTCGTCCCAATGATAATCGGTACGTTGATTTGGGCCGCCGACAATCATTATGATGAAATCGCCATCGACAATACATTTGTTGCCGACCGGTGGTTTCAGCAAATGCCGATGCTCGTCAATCCAGGCTTGAAAATTAAAAGCAGGGGTTAGCATGGTCAGTCCTTGAGCACCGCAGTGCATTTGCATTCAATCGCAATGGCTGTTGGCAAGGCAGTAATACCCAGGGTCGTGCGACAAGGTGCGAAGGCCGGATCGGGAAAATATTCAGCCCAGATTTGGTTATAGGTTTTGAAATCGTTTGCCATGTCGGTCAAATAGATCGTGACGTCCACCAAGTCCTTGAAATTGGCGCCGCTGGCTTGCAATACCGAAAGCACATTGGCAAAAACGGAATGGCACTGTGCACTGATATCATAACCTTCCAGTTTGCCATCGCTGCCATACACATTGCCAGGAATACTATTATCGGCAGCGCTGCGAGGGCCAATGCCGGAAAGAAAAAGCAGATTGCCTACTTGACGTGCATGCGGGTAATTTCCAACGGCTTTTGGTGCTGAACTGGTTTCAATTGCCTGATTCATGATGCTGTCCGCTCCTGCAATTTATCCACTGCCAATGGGTAGTCTCGTATTAGTTGTTCTTTGCTACTGATGCTCATTTTCAAATCGTCTATGCGGCCATCCAACAGTCCGTAAATCCAGCCATGCACACTGAGTTTCTGTCCGCGTGACCAAGCGTCTTCCACTACGGTGGTTTGACAGACATTGAGTGCCTGCTCAATAACGTTCAACTCGCAAAGGCGAGCATGTCGCATGGATTCGAGTTCTTGGCTTTGAATAAAAGCGGCATGTTTATTAGAAACATCGGCAATATGTCGCAACCAGTTGTCAGCAAGACCAACACGAGTATTTGAGAGTGCCGCATGAACACCGCTGCAACCGTAATGGCCACAAACAATGATGTGCTCAACTTTTAATAAATCAACGGCAAATTGGATTGTGCTTAAACAATTCAAATCCGTATGCACTACCACATTGGCAATGTTCCGATGCACAAAGACTTCGCCAGGCTGCATGCCCGTAATTTGATTGGCCGGTACGCGTGAGTCCGAGCAACCAATCCAGAGATATTTCGGTGCCTGCATTTTTGACAGGCGTTTGAAAAAATCGGGATCTTCGACTCGAATTTTCTCAGCCCATTCTTTATTTTGTTTTAGCAAATGTCGTAAGGGCATGCTTTATCCCAAGTCGATACAGATATTTTTGGTTTCGGTGAAAAAACGCATGGCATCCAAGCCACCTTCGCGCCCCATGCCCGACTGCTTCATGCCGCCGAAAGATGTTCGTAAATCACGTTGCAGCCAGGTATTGACCCAGATAATTCCGCAATCCACGGCGTTGGCGACATGGTGGGCACGGCGAATATCACTGGTCCAGATACTGGCGGCCAAGCCGTAATCACTGGCGTTGGCCAAGGCAACGGCTTCGGTTTCATCATCGAATGCTTGTAAGGTCACCATGGGCCCGAATATTTCTTCCTGATTAGTGCGAGTGTAGGGACCGAGATTTTCGAATATCGTGGGCGATATAAACCAGCCTTGCTCACAGCGGCCCGGAGGCGCAATGGCATTGCCGCCACAAAGCAGTTCACCGCCTTCCGCTTTGGCAAGTTCGATATGCGACATGACTTTGTCGAAATGCGCTTTTGAAATCATCGAGCCCATTTGGGTTTTGGCATGGGTTGGGTCACCCACGCGAAGTTGTTTGGCTCTTGCCACCAAGGCATCGCGAATTTCTGCATAGATTGATTTTTCAATCAGAATTCGCGAGCCGCACAAACAGATTTGTCCGGAGTTTTGAAACGCTGACCGCAGAAGAGTATCAATCAGGTTTTTTCTGGGGGCGTCGGCAAAAATAATGGTGGGATTTTTACCGCCCAGTTCAAGCGAAGTTCTTTTCAATGCCGGTCCGCAGTGCGCGGCGATCTTTTTACCGATGGCCGTACTGCCGGTAAATGAAATAGCTTTTACATCGGGGTGTTCTACCAGTGCCTGGCCGGCCTTGTGGCCCAGACCGTGAACAATATTCAATACACCTTCCGGGAAACCGATTTTTTGTGCCAATTCACCCAGCATGGCAGCCGTCACGGGCGTAATTTCCGAAGGTTTTGCAATCACGCAATTACCGGCTGCTAATGCGGGGGCAATTTTCCAGGTAAATAAATACAACGGCAAATTCCAGGGCGAAATGCAGCCGACAATACCGAGCGGCGAATGGGTGCTCACATTGCAGCCGGCCTGACCATGATGTGATTCACTGGAAAACTGGCTGGCAGATGCTGCAAAAAAACGCAGATTTTCAACTGCGCGAGGCATCTCGATGTCGCGACTCAAGGCCAGTGGTTTGCCGGCATTATTGGTTTCTGCAAGTGCAAATGTATCAAGTTGCTGTTCCAGCGCATCGGCCAATTTATTAAGCCAGCTCGCGCGCTCACCATTACTCAAATGTGACCAGGACGGAAATGCTTTTCGGGCGGCGATAACCGCTAATTCAATATCGGCATGGTCGCTATCGGGGCAACGGGCGCTGCATTCGCCAGTCGCGGGATTAATAATATCCAGCCAGACATCGCTAAGAGCGGCAGTTTGCTTGCTGCCGATTGTGTTGTAGATCGAGGGGAGCATATCGTTAGATTAACCTGTAAGCGGTCCATCCGGACAGGTTTGTTGGTGGCTAACTAAATTCAATGCCAACGAATTCTTCGCGGTACCAAGCAATACGTGCTGAATAACTTGGCACCGGCCCAGGTTCTCCGAAAATATAAACGCGACCTTCGTCCTGCAGGTTGAACGGCCAGGAACGCGGTCGCGTGATCTGGCAGCCGCCTTTTGAAATGTCCTTAATCTCGACCAGAAAAGCCTTATTTGCTCCGACAAACATGGCATGGCCGTGCTGCAAGTGACGGGTACTGATTCTGCGTTCAAATAAGGCCATAGCTGTGAATGCTACTGCATTTCATCAATAATTTGGATAGGGATTGGCTGGGCTTGTAGATATTGCAAACCGATAAGATCTGCATCTTCCCAGACCAGCATGGCCTCGGCATCAATGACGTGTGCATTGTCGATAATGAAGTAAAGATTGAGCACATCATTGGGCGAGAACTCCCAATCGGAGGGCTTTTGAATACAGCAGCCGGTTTGCGATAGGTTTTCCAGTTGGGTGACACAGGACTTGTCACTGGTCGCAACAATGACTTGGCATTGATAGCTGTATCGAAGTGCGCGGCGCTGATCATCCATGTTCATGCAATGCTTCCCGTAGGCCTAGATCCGATCCTAACGAGTGCAGTGTAAGCTTAAAGTGAGCGTGTTCGGCCGCCATCGACCGGCAAATTAATACCATTGACATAGCCCGCCTGTGGTGAGGCCAGAAAAACCACGGCAGCGGCAATCTCGGACGCCTCGGCAAAACGACCGGCAGGAACGGTGCTGAGCATGGTGGCTGCAATTTCTTCACTGGTTTTATGGGTGGCCTTGGAACGTTCTTCCAGAATCTGCCCGAGTCTTTGGGTGCGTGTGTAGCCCGGCAATACATTATTGACCGTGATGCCGTACGGGCCGAGTTCACTTGCGAGCGTCTTCGACCAAGCTGCCACGGCACCGCGAATAGTATTGGAGACACCCAAATTGGCGATCGGTTCTTTTACCGAGGTCGAAATAATATTGATGATGCGGCCCCATTGCTTGTCTTTCATATTGGGCAATACGGCCTGCAATAAAATTTGATTGGCAATAAGATGCTGCTGAAAAACGGCAAGATATTGTTCCGGCGTTGCGGTATTTGCGGCGCCACCGGCCGGGCCTGCGGTGTTATTGATTAAAATATCGATCTTGAAAGCTTTCAGCATTTCGTCGAGTTTATTTTTCAATTCCGCCGAATCCGAAACGTCGGCCATCATGTAATTATGTTGCTGTCCGTTAGCCACGCAGGGCAGGGCATTGCGAACTTCATCGAGAACCTTCGGGCGACGCGCTAGCAAAATAATATTGGCACCTTGATCGGCCAGCCCGATCGCGCTTGCCCGACCGATGCCTTCGGAAGCGCCGCAGACGAGTACTGTTTTTCCCTGCAATGGATGTTGTTGCATGAGCTGCCCTTAAGGTTTTAATTTATTGAGTTGTTCGCGCATCATCTCGGCAATAATGGTGCCATGGTGTTGGTTGCTCATGGGCAATTGCTCGATGACCGATTCAATATTCGTTTCTGGATGATTCTGGCTTAACTTGAACTTCATCGAAATTTGTTTTGCGACCAGCCGAAAGCCGACAATGCCAGCCAGTTGTTTGCGATGGTCTTCGCGGGTATCGGGTTCAAATTCCCAGTCGCTACCGACCATCGTTTCGTTGAGTTCGGTGAGATCCGAAACGATTTTAGACAGATCGGTTTCCAGATGAGTTACTTCAAGTCTGCCCTGAATATGGGCAATGGTGTAATTCCAAGTCGGTACGCGAGCTTTCTCTTCCTTATCGGGATACCAAGCAGGTGAAATATAGGCATTGGGTCCATGAATAATCAGTAAGGCTTCGAGCTCAGCTTGCCATTGCCGATTCGGTTTAGCCCAATGGCCGCGGAATATCACTTGATCTTCGTTACGCTCGTACAGAATCGGTATGTGGCTGACGCAAGGCAGACCATCAAGGCTTGTAATCAAACTGGCAAACGCATTCCATTCAACTAAACGGTCTAGTTCCAGCAGATCGGTCTCGGTGAAATACTTGGGTGAGTACATTCGTTTTAACTTTGATCAGGTAATGTTCGCATCATAAAAGGCACTAGCTCGCTATCATCTTCGCCTTCTGGCGGCACCAAATCTTCCAGTAAAATGCCGAACATTTCCGCATCATCGTCATCCATGCCGTCGAGTGAACGAAATTCGGCATCCATCAAAGCCGATGCTGCAATTTCGTGGCTCTCATACACCAAGGTACTGCCGGTGGAATCGAATACTTGCGCGATGCCGCTATCGAAAACGCGCAGTCGCGCCCACACCAGTTGGCGATGGAATATCGTCAGCCACCACTGTTCCAGTTCGATGATGAAACCGTCGGCGTTTAATTCTTCTTCAAAATGATCGTTCATAATTTTCTCACTATTTAAGCGCGATGGCGACGGCGGTACCAATGATTCCAATCAAAGCCAGCCAGCCCATCACACCTGCATTGCCAGCAAATAAATTCATGCCGGAGTCTTTGAATTTGGTAAAACTAAAGCGCATTAGCCACCAGCTGTAACCCAAGCCGCCGTCTTCGGTGCCTTTTGCGAATTCATATTTTTTATCGAGATGATGACGATACGCCAACACCCGAAAGCCGAAATGAGCGGGGCCAGCAGAACCGGTCAAGCCGAGAAAAAGAAAAAGCCAGATAGAATTCATAAGTTCTGATGAAAACCTAGGGTTAGATACATCACTACATTACTCACCCCGGTGTAGGCCGGGGCCCAGAAGCGTGAGATTGAGGAGAATTGAACCTCTTCGTACTGTCATGCTTCTGGATCCCGATTTTTATCGGGATGACAGTTTTTAAAATTCATGATCATCTCTGTGATCATTGGTGCATATTTAATATTCTGCCACGCCCGGAGCACGCGGGTACGGAATAGCATCGCGAATGTTTTGCAGGCCACAGACATAGACTACCAAACGCTCGAAGCCGAGACCAAAGCCGCAATGTGGCACGGTACCGTAACGACGGAAGTCGCGATACCACTCGTAGTGCGAAGGATCAAGACCAAACTGCAGCATGCGTGAATCCAGAATATCCAGACGTTCTTCACGCTGGCTACCACCAATTATTTCACCAATGCCCGGTGCCAATACATCCATCGCGGCAACAGTTTTGCCGTCATCATTTAAGCGCATATAAAACGCCTTGATTTGCTCGGGATAATTCATCACCACGGCAGGACGGCCAATATGTTTTTCGGTCAGCCAGCGTTCGTGTTCGGTTTGCAAATCCAGCCCCCATTCGACCGGATAGTCGAATTTCTGACCTGACTTTTGCAGCAAGCTAATCGCTTCGCTGTAATCAATACGCTCAAATGGCGAGTTGATGAAATTCTCGAGTTTGGCAATCGCGCCTTTTTCAACGCGCTCATCGATGAATTGCATGTCGTCCATGCGTTCGTTCAATACTGCCTTGAATATGTATTTCAGGAAGGCTTCGGCCAGATCGGCGTCGTCATTCAAATCGGCAAAGGCCATTTCCGGTTCGATCATCCAGAATTCGGCCAAATGGCGTGTAGTGTGTGAATTTTCGGCACGGAAAGTCGGACCAAAGGTATAAACCTTGGAAAGCGCAAGACAGTAGGCTTCAACATTCAATTGGCCCGATACGGTCAAGAAAACTTCTTTGCCGAAAAAATCTTTTGAAAAATCGATTTCACCTTTTTCCGTGCGCGGCAGATTCATCATGTCCAGCGTTGAGACGCGGAACATTTGTCCGGCGCCTTCAGCATCCGAAGTGGTGATGATCGGTGTGTTGATCCAATTAAAACCTTGCTCGTGAAAGAAGCGGTGAACCGCTTGTGACATGCAGTTGCGCAAGCGGGTGACGGCCCCGAACAGATTGGTGCGAGGGCGCAGATGGGCGACTTCACGCAGGAATTCCAGTGAATGCGGTTTCGGTTGAATCGGATAAGTTTCCGGATCTTCCACCCAGCCGACCACTTCCACTTTCGAGGCTTGAATTTCAAAACTTTGGCCTTGGCCTTGCGAAGCCACCAGAGTGCCGGTCGCAATCACCGCGCAGCCCGCGCTCAAACGTTTTACTTCGGCTTCGTAATTGCTCAGCAGAACAGGTGCAACAACTTGAATAGCATCAAAGCAGGAGCCATCGCTCACATTCACGAAACTCAAGCCCGCTTTGGAATCGCGGCGGGTACGCACCCAACCCTTGACCGTGACTTCACTACCCGCGGCAACCTTGCCCGCGAGTGCCTGATGAATACTTACGACTGCCATGCCTTGAATCCTTGGGAAAAGAGCTTATCTAAGCTGCGTAGAATAACCTTTACCGGTGTATTCACGTAATACCGCTATAATCAGACAACTACTATCGAGTCCACAACCATGGCCGTCACCTTAAGTTCCAACGCTTTAACCCGAGTTCGCGAATATCAGGCCCAAACCCCGGGTTCGATTGGTTTGCGCTTTGGCGTCAAGAAAAGTGGCTGTTCAGGCTGGGCCTATGTGATTGATATGGCGCAAGCTCGTAAAGATGACGATCTGGTATTTGTGCAAGAGGGCATTGAAGTTCTGGTGGATCCGCAAAGCCTGCCACAAGTGGATGGCACCGAAATCGATTTCGTCAGCCAGGGCCTGAATCAGCAATTTGTCTTTAGAAACCCCCGTATGGCCGGTGAATGTGGCTGCGGTGAGAGTTTTACTACTGAAGAAACAGCGAAGTAGCTTGGGTCATGGCCCCACCTGACCCGGGAAAATCTGCGGCAGAGTTTGATCTGACATTTCGTGATTCATTTTTATTTTTCAAAAACAGGTAACAATTTTTATCGAGACCCCGGCTCAGGTAGAGCCATGACCCGGGCTACGAACAGATTGTTATGAAGCCAGCATTCTTCAAAACTCCCAATCATTTCCGAGTATGACTGGCTAAAAACCATCAATCTGAGAACGAACTATTAGTCGGTTTCCACAAAAAAGATAGCGGTAAACAAAGCATCACGTGGCCTGAATCGGTCGATGAAGCACTTTGCTTTGGCTGGATTGATGGCGTCCGAAAATCTATCGATGAAATCAGCTACACAATCCCGTTCACACCTCGAAAAGCCACGAGCATCTGGAGCGCCGTCAATATCAAGAAAATTGAGGTCTTGATGGCGGAAAGTCGTATGCAGACTGCCGGTATCAAGGCCTATGAGGCTCGCAAAGAAAACAAAGCCGGCATTTATGCCTTTGAGCAAAAACTGGTGGATTTACCAGACAATTACGGAAAAGTTTTTAAAAAACAGAAGATCGCCTGGACATTTTTCCAGCGCCAGCCACCTTCATACCGAAAAACCCTGATCTGGTGGGTAATCAGCGCAAAACAGGAAACAACGCGGGAATCGCGCTTAGCCAAACTTATCGAAGCCTCGGGCCAAGGCCTGCGTTTGCGGTAAATCAACAGTGGGAGCTACCTTAGTGGCGATTTGATGTTGAGTTTGTGACAGGCAGTGAGTCCGATCACTGGTGAACCAGCTCTCACATAAAGCGCTGGCAGCTCCTAAAATCTCTTTTCAATTCTTATACTTGCGCCAAGTTGCTTGGGGCTGGCATAATACTGGGCTCCCTAATCAGCAACATCGGGGGAGATTCTTGCTCCACGGCCGTTGTATTTGCAATGCCGGGGGCTGACTGGCCGAAAGGCCGCATCCTTAAGGAACACAACCATGCGTCATTATGAAGTCGTATTCATGGTCCATCCGGACCAAAGCGAACAAGTGCCAGCTATGATCGAGCGTTATAAATCGCTTGTTGAAGGTGATGGCGGCAAGATTCACCGTTTGGAAGATTGGGGCCGTCGTCAATTAGCCTATCCAATCGCAAACCTAGTTAAAGCCCATTATGTTTTGATGAACATTGAATGCGGCCAAAAAGTGTTGACCGAGCTGGGCGACAGCTTCCGTTACAACGACGCCGTATTGCGCCACGTTGTACTGAAAACTGAAGAAGCCGCCACCGAACAATCTTTGATCATGAAGAACAAAGATGAAAAAGGTGACCGTCGTCGTCGCGATGACGATGCCATGTTGGGTGATGCAGAAGGCGTTGACGCCGATGCAGAATCTGAAGCCGACGCAGCCTAAGCCAGGAGCACACCATGTCTAAATTTTTCCGCCGCCGTAAATTCTGCAAATTCACTGCCGAAGGCATTACGCACATCGATTACAAAGATCTCAACACTTTGCGCCAGTACCTGACCGAGAATGGCAAAATCGTTCCAAGTCGTATCACCGGCACCAAGGCAAAGTATCAGCGCCAGCTGACTACGGCAATAAAAGTTGCTCGTGAATTAGCCCTGATCCCTTATTGCGACAACCACAACATCTAAAAGTTTTGCCGGAAACCTGCGCTTGAGCGCAGGCTATGCAAGGTGAAGGTTTTTATAGTATTGAAAATAGAAATCTACGGACAGCAACAGTTGCGGGTTTCGATCCGCTAACGTAACGGAGTAATAAAATGCAATTGATTCTCTTACAAAAAGTCACCAATCTCGGCGGTTTAGGCGATAAGGTCGATGTGAAGCCAGGTTATGGTCGTAACTACCTTATCCCAACGGGAAAAGCAGTTCCTGCCAATGCGACCAACATCGCTACTTTTGAAGCCAAGCGCGCTGAATACGAAGCTAAAGCCAATGCAACTCTGGCTGCTGCTGAAGTCCGCAAAGCGACTCTGGAAGGCGCGTCTGTCACGATTAGCGCGAATGCATCGACCGAGGGTAAGTTGTTCGGTTCAGTCGGCACCCGCGATATCGCAGAAGCATTCACCAAAGCCGGCTTCAAGTTGGAAAAATCCGAAGTGGTTATGGGCGAAGGCGCAATCCGTCGCACCGGTGAATTTGACGTAGTTGTGCATTTGCATGCCGACGTCGAAATCAAGGTAAAAGTTATCGTAGCTCCGGAAGCCTAATCCGCTTCTATAGCTCAATCTAAAGCCGCCGCAAGGCGGCTTTTTGTTTGTCCATTCGCAGGGGCGCTGCTTGCTGCGCTCAAAATATCCAAATATTTCGTAGGGGCGCTGCTTGCTGCGCCCAGACTCTGCGGTGTAATTCGGGCGCAGCAGGCAGCGCCCCTAAAGTTTCTGTGTAGGTCTCTTATGATGAGACGCTACAATGATCTTATCCACAGGAAACCCACCGACTTGCACGCAACACTTTTGCCCGATAAGCCGTAGCATTAGCTCACGGTAATTTATTCAAAAAATCAAAAGAAACCCTATGTCAGCACGCCCCGACTCCATTCGTTCCGATAATAAAATTGATGCCTTGCGCCTGCCGCCACAATCGGTGGAAGCCGAGCAGGCAGTGATTGGCGGCCTGATGCTTGCACCGGAATCGCTGAATATTCTGGGTGACAGCTTGTCGGAGGAAGATTTTTACCGTCGCGACCATCGCCTGATTTATCGGGGTATTCGCGAGCTGGCCGAAAAAAACAAACCCTTCGATGCGGTAACTCTGGGCGAATGGTTTGAAGCCAATAATCTTTCCGAACAAATTGGCGGCAACGCCTATCTGATTGAACTGGCCAGTACCACGCCGTCGGCCGCGAATATCAAAGCCTATGCCGAAATCGTGCGTGAAAAATCAGTGTTACGCCAATTGATCGAAGCCGGCACCGAAATCGTTAATGACAGCTTCCGTCCCGATGGCCGCGAGGTCAGCGAGTTGCTGTCCAAAGCCGAGCAGCATGTATTCCGTATTGCCGAACAGGGTGAGCGTGGTAAAAAAGGTTTTGTGCCCGTGCGCACCGCCATGGTTGAAGCCTTTGAACAATTGCGTCAGCGCTATGAAAACCAAGGCGCGATTACCGGTCTGCCAAGCGGTTTTCACGATCTCGATCAATTAACTTCGGGCCTGCAAAATTCGGATTTAATTATTCTCGCGGCACGTCCTGCCATGGGTAAAACCACACTGGCGTTGAATATTGCCGAGTTTGCTGCGCTTAAAACCAAAAAAGCGGTCGCGGTTTATTCAATGGAAATGTCCTCGTCGCAATTGGCCTTTCGTCTGATTTCATCGATTGGCCGTATCAATGCCCAACGCCTGAAAACCGGCATGCTCGAAGATGAAGACTGGTCGCGCGTCAACATGGCGATCAAAATGTTGTCGGAAGTCAAAATATTTATTGACGACACACCGGCCTTGTCGCCATACGATTTAGCCTTCCGTGCGCGCCGTTTGAAACGCGAACATGACCTAGGTTTGATCGTGGTCGATTATTTGCAACTGATGCAGGTGCCCGGTAACAAGGAAGGTCGCGTTAACGAAGTCTCGGAAATTTCCCGGTCCTTGAAAGCACTTGCCAAAGAATTGAATATTCCGATTATTGCCCTGTCACAGTTGAATCGTGGTTTGGAAAGTCGCACCGATAAACGCCCCATCATGTCCGACTTGCGTGAGTCCGGCGGTATCGAGCAAGACGCCGACATCATCATGTTTATTTATCGCGACGACTATTACCACAAGGACTCGGCCGAAAAAGGTCTGGCTGAAATTATCATCGCCAAACATCGTAACGGCCCGACCGACACCATCAAACTTAAATTCTTTGGTGAATACACTCGCTTTGATAATTTGGCGCGCGATTCGATCGGAAGTTTTGAGTAGGAATTTCGTAGGAGGCCGCTTGCGGGCGAAATATTCGCGTATATGCGTTCGGGCCCAAGGGCCCTAGTACAAAAGCAAAACGGCACTCAGATTTTATACGCCATCGTCAACGTATTAAGATGCACGCGTTCTTCATCACGCAGGAAGGGAGAGATCAACATCATCACTTGCACGATGCCATTGCGAATGGCTTCTTGTTCGTCTTTGTCGCCGCGAACGCTAGCGTAATTTAGCCAGAAGGTGGCGATGACCAGAATATTGGTGGCAGTGCCTTCAATCTCGGTAACGGAGGCGCGCATTACGCCAGCTTGCACCAAGCCGCGCATGACGGTGGTGGCATTGCTCGCAGCACGTTTGAGAATGCGGGCAAAGCGCATGCGTAGATGACGGTTGCGGCTGAGAATGTCCACCAAGTCGCGATATAAAAAACGATATTCCCAAATGCATTCAAACACCAAATGCAATTGCAGCCAAATATCTTCCAAATTCGGCAAGCGGCCTTCCGGCGCTACCAATGCCGAGTCCATGCGTTCTTCATAACGCTGAAATAATTGCTCGATAATGTCGTCTTTATTGCGAAAGTGGTAATACAAATTGCCCGGTGAAATTTCCAGCTCATCGGCAATATGATTGGTGGTGACATTGGGCTCGCCCTGTAAATTAAACATGGCAAGCGAGGTGTCGAGAATACGTTGGCGGGTTTTCGGGGCTGCCATATCGAATTAGCCGACCAATTTTTTGACGAGATCAATATATTTTTTTGTCGCATCGTCTTGTTTGGTGCCGGCCAGTTTTTCCCAGGCTTCATATTTGGCAGTGCCGACAAAATCAAAAAAGCCGGGCTTTTCGCCTTTCACATCACCCTCGGAGCCCTGTTTGTAAAGCGCATAAAGCTTGAGCAAGGTGTCATTGTCGGGCTTGTCTTTCAAGCCTTTAATGTCTTTAGTTGCTTGTTCAAACTTTGCTTTCAAATCGTCTTTTGTGGCGGCCATGGCGGGGTTCTCGGGACAGGTCGGAAGCCCCAATGAAAGCACGGCGGCACAAACGGGTCAACGCATCTTGAAATTAGGGTTTGTAAGATTGGCTCAGGTCTGGCAATTTAGCAGCTTGGGGCAGGCATTCGTCGGCCATTGATCGCCAGAGTGGGGGAAGCATGAGCTATTTCGTTACCGGTGCCACCGGATTTATTGGCCGTTTTTTAGTTAGCAACTTATTGAAGCGCAAGGGCACTATTCATGTGTTGGTGCGTAAAGGTTCGGAAAAAAAATTCAATAGCATTGCCGATTCGATGGGCTGGGACAAAAAACGCGTGATTCCGATCACTGGTGATTTGTCCAAGCCCAAGCTGGGCCTGACGCCGGTTCAACTGAAGGCGCTCAGTACCAAGAAAGTCCTGCATTTTTTCCATCTTGCGGCTATCTATGATTTGAGTGCTGATGCGGCCTCGCAGCAAGTGGCTAATATTGACGGCACTAAACACGCCATCGAATGCGCCACCGCGATCAAGGCCGGTTGCTTCCATCACACCAGCTCAATCGCAGCGGCTGGTTTGTATAACGGTGTCTTCCGTGAAGACATGTTCAACGAAGCGGAAAAATTGGATATTGATCCATACTTCCGTACCAAACATGATTCGGAAGGCTTGGTGCGCAAAACCTGCAAGATTCCGTATCGTATTTATCGTCCCGGCTTTGTGGTCGGTCATTCTAAAACCGGTGAAATGGACAAGATTGACGGCCCCTACTACCTGTTTACCCTGATCAAGAAAATTCGCCAAACCCTGCCGCAATGGATGCCAACCTTGGGCATTGAAGGCGGCCGGATGAATGTAGTGCCGGTGGATTATGTGGCGGATGCCATGGACTATATTGCGCACAAAAAAGGTCTGGACAAAGGCTGCTTCCATTTGGTCGATCCCAACCCGTTGCGCATTGGCGAGATCATGAATGTGTTCTGCCGGGCTGCCCATGCGCCGGAAATGACTATGCGTCTGGATGCCCGCATGCTTGCCGTGGTGCCCGCTGCTGTGCGCGGCGCTGTGTTGAATCTGCCGCCGGTAAAACGCTTCAGCAGTATGGTGTTGAAAGATTTGGGTATTCCGCAGCAAGTGGTCAACCTGATTACCTATCCGACGCGCTTTGATAGCCGGGAAACCGAGCGTGCGTTGAAAGGCAGCCGAATTTCGGTGCCAGATTTAGAGGGCTACGCTTGGCGTTTATGGGATTACTGGGAACGCCATTTGGATCCGGAATTATTCGTCGACCGTTCCTTGCGCGGCAAGGTCGAAAACAAAGTCGTGCTCATCACCGGTGGTTCGTCCGGTATCGGTCGCTCTTCTGCAATGAAAATTGCCGAGGCGGGTGCAAAAGTCATTATTGTCGCTCGTGGCGAAGAAGAGTTAACCAAGTGTCGCGATGAAATAGTGGCGCTCGGCGGAAAGTGCTGGGCCTACACTTGCGACTTGACCGATCTGGCCAGTTGCGATGCCTTGGTCAAAACGGTATTAGCCGAACACAAACATGTTGATGTGTTAATCAATAATGCCGGTCGTTCGATTCGTCGTTCGGTCGCTGCCAGCTATGACCGCTTTCACGATTTTGAACGCACGATGCAATTGAATTATTTTGCGAGTCTGCGTTTGATCATGGGTTTCTTGCCAGTGATGACAGACCGCAAGAAAGGTCACATCATCAATATTTCCTCGATTGGGGTATTAGCTAGCTCGCCACGATTCTCGGCTTATGTGGCTTCAAAAGCCGCGCTGGATGCTTTCAGCCGTTGCGCTCAAGCGGAATTCAGCGGCAAAAATATTGCCTTTACTACGATCAATATGCCTTTGGTAAAAACGCCGATGATCGCCCCGACCAAAATGTACGACTCCATTCCGACCCTGACGCCGGAAGAAGCGGCTGACATGGTGGTGAAAGCCATTATCGAAAGGCCGAGCCGAGTAGCAACACGGATGGGTATTTTTGCAGCGACATTGAATGCCTTGGTGCCGAAAGCCTACGAAGTGATCATGAATACCGCTTTTGAAATGTTCCCCGATTCGCAGGCGGCCAAAGGCATGAAAGGCCGTGGCGAAGCGGATAAACCGACGAATGAGCAGATTGCCTTTGCTGCCGTTATGCGTGGTGTGCATTGGTAAGTTGCTTCATTGTCAGAGAATAAAAAAACCCGCGAGAGCGGGTTTTTTTTGTTGCCTGTATTTCACCCGCTAGCGGCTTCCTACAGGCACTGCCTGAAGCGGACCGGTACTGCACTTCCCGAGGGTGGTTCCAGCTGCAAGCGTGTGTAGCGAAGTTCTTCGCGCTGCGTGAGAATGCGACAAATTTCTTCGATCAAACCTTTGTCATCATTTTTTTCAGTATTCAAATTGACTTGCAAAGTCGAAGCGCTGTACCAAATAGCCGAGTTCACTGAGGGCAACGCTGAAATGCTAACAGCGGTCTCGGCTTTGCGTTTGGCGAGTTGTTTATCAGTTAATTTATCGATTTCATCCATCGCTTTTGCCGTTGCATTTAAGCGTGCTACGACGGGGTCAATGGCTTTGCTTGCGGCGATGGGTGCAGCCTGTGTCACTTTTGCTGCATCGGCTTGCGTTTGGGAGTCGTCGCCACTCACTGCACTGAGACCGCCGAAGATAAAGAAGCTAAGGATCGTCAAACCAACGCTGACTGCACCACCGATTTGTACTTTTGATTTGGTTTGCGCGCTTGCTTGTTGACGGACAGCGTCCAGAGTATTGCTGGATAAAAAACCTTCGATGCGTGGCCATAATGCAGCACCATCAATCACTTGAATGTCATAGCGACTTGCCACATCTTTCGCCATATTTTCAATGGTGCCGAGCGTGACCAAGATGCCTTTGCTGGCACCGATAAGTTGTACGCCATTGGCGAAATCACGAATATTGGCTTCGCCTAAATGGTATGCAGTGCCATGTTTGTAACTGAGCAATGTTAAGGCCGAGCCTTTTTTCAATAAAAATTCGGTACCACCATCGCCAGGTTGCCTGCTGGAGATTTCTTCGCGATAACCTTCTTTTTCAAGCGATTGAATCACCAAGCCAACGCATTCACGCCATTTCATTGCAGCCAATGTCACGACGCCGGTTTGTATTTCTGCTTGACGGCGTTTGACGATGCCAAACCACCAGAAACAAAACAGAAAACAAACTAGCCCGATAAAAATGGCAATCAAGATGGGGCTAATAGCTGGCATGCAAAGGCTCCGGCAGAGGTGCTTGGGGTGAAGGGTATTGTAGCGTGAAGGCAGGCCGTTGGCCGCAGTCGCTAGGCCAAAAAAATGCCCAGATCAGGGTCTGGGCAAAACTCAACTAGTGATAGTGAGAGAGTATGGGGTGATGGCCCGCCAGTCTGAAGGGCGTGAGGGGAGGGATCTAACGTACTTCGTTTTTAGACTGGCGGGCGCAAATTTTAACGGCTTGATTAAGCTGCTTCGCTTGGAGCAATGGGTTTCACAGCGTTTGGCAGCGCTGATTTGCGAGCGGCAGGTTTGGTTTTTGCTACTAATTTTTTACTGGTTTTAGCGACCGGCTTCCCAGCAGTCTTCACGGCTTTTTTAGCAGCGGGCTTGGCAGTTTTAACTGCTTTGACAGCTTTCTTGGCGGCAGGTTTGGCGGCTTTAGCGACTTTTTTAGCAACAGGCTTGGCAGCTTTGACGGCTTTAACAGACGGCTTGGCTTCAGTTCTACCGGCTTGCTTGCGCAATAAACCAGTCAGGCTGTTGACGCGCGAGGTCAGGTCGGACAAGTCTTCGCTGCTTGGAACGCCCAGACGATTCAGCGCGCGTTGCACGCGTTCTTCAAATACTTTTTCTAAACGGTCCCAAGTATCGGTTGCACGTTCGCGCGCTACACCCACACGGGTTTCGACGGCGTCACGGACTGCATCTACTTTGCCACCAGCTAATTTGCGGGTGTGTTGTTCGATATTCATGCCTTCCTTGACAAGCGCTTCGAATAATTTGGAGCCTTCGCCTTGTGCGCGGTTGAAAGCGCCCATGCCAGCCATCCAGATTTGTTGTGCCGAATCAACGATTGATTTTGACATTTGTTCAGCTTGCGCCTTCAAATCCGAGGTCTGACTGGTGCCGGTTGCGGTTTTGCTGCGTGTAGATTTTTTGAGTTTTGCCATGGGAAATTCCCTCCGAAAGGCTTCATGTAGTGCGGATTTTTCACGCTATGTCTAGAGCTTTCACACCATTCACGGACGTAGAATATTTTTATGCTGGAAGTATTGATGCAGCGCTTGATCAATCGCTATTATGGCTTATAAATTACGGCCGCGTACCTGTACGCATTGAATGCTCAATATCGTCCAAGGCGCGTCGCAGACGTGCGGTGGTGTCGGTTTGTCTGATCGGTTTTTGCAGGCCATGCATGATTGAACTGGATTTTGCGTTTAACACTTCATCGCGCAATTTCAGGCCGTGCTTTGCCAGTACTGGCGCCAGCTCAGCCTTGCGTTTGCGCAAGTCCCGCAGCGTACTTTGGTAGGCATGTTCACAGACACGTTGGCGCGACCTAAAGCTGAAAACATTGGTGAAAAACATTTCGCCATCATCGTCATTCGGCTCGAAAACCATTTGATCAACTGCAGGGTATTGCTGGGCATATTTTGCTAAACCCACTTGCATGCGCGATTGCAGCAAGGTCCGGAAGGTTTGCGATAACACGACCGGAAGCCCGCCTTCCGCCAGTTTTTTAATCCCTTTGGGTTGGGATTTTGCACTTGTCGAATTGAAAGGCACGAAAGGATTGATACCGATCATCAAGTCGATGCCATGGTCCAGTACCACCGAGGCATGCATGGTGCGACGCAGCGCGCCATCGACAAAATGATGGCCGCGAATATCGACCGGTGAATACAAGCCCGGCAAAGCGGCACTCGCTTGGATGGCTTGCGATATCGGCACGTCGGCCCATTTGGGGCCGCCGAAGCGAACGGCTTCGCCGCTGTCTAAATCGACCGCAACGACATAAAGCTTGCGATCAAGTTTACGAAAATCGTTACTGCGCCCGTGCATGGTAAAAATGCTGCGCAGAAATTTTTCGATTTCCTGGTTATTAAACAGGCCCGTCGGGATGGCGCTGCTAAAGCGACCAATAACATCGCTGAGTTTTGAACCTGTGGGGTCGGTTAGTACATCGCGCCACCAATCAAAAAAGATGGCGGGAATGGAAGTGGCGCGCTGTAAATACTCGGCAAAGGCCGGTTGCAGGAAAATTGCGGGTCGAAAACTGACGTCTTTACTGTCGCCGGTAATGAAAATGCGGCAAATTTCTGCCGTAGTCAGTCGATTTGCAAGACCGGCGGCTAGAAATGCGCCAGAACTCACACCCACATAAACATCCAGACGAGTCAGGTCCAAGCCTTCAATGGCAGCATCGAGCGCTCGCAGTGCCCCGAGCTCGTACATGCCGCCTATGGGGCCGCCGCCGGCAATGGCCAAACCAATACGACCGTGGCTAACGGGGGTGTTTTTTGCGGGTTGTAATACGAGCATGCAAATAAAGCCTGACAGGAAACCGGTAGGATTGTAGCCTGCACAGTCTGCGAAACAAGGAAGCGTTTCACGAAAAGCCATGAGCCAAGCCCTAAGACATGCACTAGCCAAGCGTTTGGACTGGCAAAAACGGATGAATAATCCGGCCCTGGAAGCGCGCTTGAGCCTGCCGAGTCTAGGTCCGCTGCGCCGTTGGCAGTCCGAACGCTTGCGTATGAGTTTTGCCGAAATTCTGCAAGATCCGAAAATGCGTCCGGCCGGACAGTTTTTTTTGGCCGATTTATATGCCGACAAAGATTTTTCGGCGCGTGATCGCGATGCTGCCAAAATTTTACCGATGATGGCCCGGATTTTGCCGCAAACTTTGTTGCAAGCCGCAGTCGATACCATCGAGCTTGCGGTCGTCAGCCAAGCTTTTGATTTGGCGATGGCTCAGGTGCTCAAGCTCAATAAAAAAGGCGAAGTTGAGCTAAGCCATTATGTTCAAGCCTACCGCGAAGTAGGCTGTCCGCGCCTGCGTCGTCATCAGATTGACCTGATTATCCGGGTCGGAAAAAACCTCGATGCTGCAGTGCAGAAGCATGGCGTTTACAAACTGCTCAAAGCCTCACGTACACCCGCGCGTATGGCAGGTTTGCAAGAATTGCAGGGCTTTTTGGAGCGTGGCTTTGAATCCTTCGCCCAATTGGGTGGGGCCGATGAGTTTTTGGAACTGGTAGCAGACAGCGAATATCAAATTTCCAATCGCCTATTTGCCGGCCATAAAAATCCATTTGCCGACTGAGCCCTATTTGAATTCGTCTTCGATGTAGCGGTGGATTTCTTTCTCGACCGAAGATTTGATCATCATCAACATGAAGCTCAAATTCACCGATACATGAATATCCTTGGCAGTGACTGCAATGCTGCCATGAACACCGGTGCGGCTGAAATTCAGTGTGTTTCCATCCCATTGGTATTCGACATCGAATTTGTCGGCGATGTGTTTAGCAACCCGTTCAACGGATTTTTTCGCGTCTTTAAGGGGTTTGCTGTGGTTGCGCTGGATATCGATACTGGCCATAAACTCATGCTTGAAAAGGATTAGTCCTATTTTGCGGAGTTTTTTCGTTTTAACAAGAGCCGAGTCTGCTGTTTGCCCAGGGGTATCTATGAAAGCCAAGGTTCTTGGCAAGACAAGGCGTAAGGGGAGGATATAAACGATGGCCTTAATGATTGCCGTGGAATTATTTTCCCTGTGCAACATTGTTTTGAGAGGTAGGAGGCTTATTAGAAGTGGCCCCCAAGATTGTGTTAAATTCGCCATCTAAAGGAGACCCTATGCAGCTCAGCTTTCCCAACGGTGAACATCGCGACGTCAATTTTGAAGCAGGTGAAGTGACGATTGGCTCGCGGCCGGACATGTTGGTGAGCTTGCCTAAAAGTGGTTTGGCCAGCCATCACGCCAGCATTATTGCTGATCGTCGTGGCCTATGGCTCAGGGTTTTGCCAGATAGCCAGGCTATCCATTTGAACGGCAGGCCTGTCAAACAATTAGCGATGTTGCGTGTAGGCGACCTACTTTGTTTTGATCAAACTAGAATTCAGTTGCGTGATACCGACGCCAAAGCCATTAATCGAAATATCCCGGAAACCGGCCCATTGGTGCTCAATGAAACCCAGCAAGTCAGTGCCGCTCGGGTATTGCTGCGAGGTTTGAGTGGCCAACATTTTGGCCGGATTTATGGTTTGGTGAGTCCGCAATTATTGGGCTCGGGCGCTAATGCCGATATCGCTATCGAAGACGACTCGGTGGCAGAAAAACACGCTCAAATCGAATTGCATGGCGACAAAGTGGTGTTGAGAGCAATGAGTATTGAAGCGGTAACGCAGGTAAATGGTATTGCCGTGACTGATGCATTGCTCTCTCCTGGCGATCAAATTGCGATTGAACAATCACGTTTTATGCTCGAAGCGCCAGGCCTGCCGTTACGGGGTCGTGATGTCGCCGTGCCATCTGGCACCGTAGCGCACACGCAAACAATCCAGGCAGTGAAGGCTAAAATTCCAGCCGATTACAATGCCGGTAACGCCGATGAAGTCGAAAACACCCAGCAAAGTCCGCAAGATACCAGTGCTTTGTGGTGGCTAATTGCTGCGGCCGCCATTTTGGCAGCATCCCTGACCGCATTATTGGTTTATGCCCCGCGCGGAGGGCTTTGACCGCAATCAGGCATTACCGTCCTGGTTCGTTCAAGGTAAACCATGCATCTGATTGATGCCTTCAAAACATCTACCAGTCCGGTCGGTATTCTTAATGCTAACAATGGCGCTTTTATGGAGGCCAACCCGGCCTTCATAAGAATCTTTGGTTATAGCCTTGATCGTCTGGTCGGTCTTACGCCGATAGAAGTCGGCTTATGGAATGACCTGGAATTCCGTGCCAAATCCTGGGCAATGTTACGGACGGATCAAAGAATCGTCGAACTTTTTGCCGCGATTCGCTGTGCAGACAATTCGGTAAAAGATTACCTATTGAATGCCGAATATATTGAATACAACGGCGTCGTTTGTATTTTGTTCCTTCTGCATCCGCTTCGGGAAAATACTGGCGCACCTGCTGACAATGTTTCCGACCAGTTTTATCGCTCACTTTATCTGACCGCCACCGAAGGGCTATATCGGGCTTTACCAACGGGCGGCTTCATTGAGGCAAATCCGGCCCTGTCCAGAATCTTTGGATACGATAATCCGACAGATTTTCTCAGTGCCAATGCCGATAGCATGCGTTCCATTTATGTAGAGCCAGACCGTCTTGACGAAATTTATGCGGATTTAAAGCAGCATGGTCGTGCCACCAATGTCCGCTTGCAGGTCTATCGTAAGGACGGCAGTAAAATCTGGATTAATGAAAATGTCCGTAATATTTTTAACGACGACGGCCTGTTGATATTCCAAGAAGGCTCGATTACCGAAATTACCCAGCAAGTAGAAGCCGAAAATGTTCTCCGACAATCGCAGGCGCTTTATCAAGCTTTGCTTGAACATAGTCGCGATGGTGTTTATCTGATTCAGCAAGGTGTTGTGAAATTCGCCAATCACGCGCTCGCCGACGCTTTGGGTTATACACTCGATGAGTTGGTCGGAACCCAGTATATGAGTTTGATTGCCTCGGAAGATGCCGAGGGTCAGCAGATACGCAAAGCAGAGCGTGAGGGCGGTTACCGCGGTTTGCAAACCTATGAAATTCATCTACTGCATAAAAATGGTTCGCTTCGTTTGTTTGAAGTGCGTGCCGCTGCCGTGGATTATCAGGGTGCCATTGCCTCCACCGGTACCATGCGCGATGTCACCGAAGAACGCGGCTACATGACGATATTGAAAGAAGCCGAACGCCGTTATCGTGAATTATTCGAAAACGCACCTAGCGGTCTTTTTGAAAGCGGACTCGATGGTTCGGTTATCAATGCCAATCCGATGATGGCAAAAATGATGAAATACGAAAGCGTTGAGGTGCTTAAACAAAGTGTCAAAAACACGATTGAAGTCTATGCTGATCCTGCGGAACGCGAATATCTGGTGAATCTTGGCAAAACCCAGGGCGGGTTCAGCGAGCACATTACTCAGCTAATAGATCGTAATGGTGACCGTCGCTGGGTGAGTGCCAGTGTGCGTTTGATCCGTGACGAACATGGCAACCCGAGTAGTTTTGCCGGTTCACTGGTCGATGTCGATGAAGGCCAGCGCATGCAACAAGCATTGGCGAGTTCGGAAAGTAAATACCGCACCTTGGTGGAGCATAGTCAGGTAGGTGTTTTTATCCTGAAAGAATTGGCACTTGTTTACTGCAACCAAACTTTGCTGACGATGACCGGTTACGAAGAACACGAAATTCTTGGAAGACAAATTCTCGATTTCATTGCCCCCGAGGATATTGAAGGCACCCTGGTACGGTTCAATCGTCTGCAAATAGGCGAGTCGGTTGAGCGCGAATACGATGTTCGCCTGATTCGCAAAGATGGCCAGCGGCTATTTATCCATACCAGTATTGGTGAAGTGATGCTGGACGGCGAGCGTCACCGTACCGGAACCATGCTCGATGTCACCAAGCAACGTGAAGCCGAACGCAAACTGCGTTTTCATGCGACTCACGATGCGCTTACGGGGCTGCCAAACCGGATGTACTTCACTTTGCAGTTGGCCGACAGAATCCGCTCGGCCATAGCATCGGAAAATTATGATTATGCGATTTTATTTCTAGACCTCGATGGTTTTAAATGGGTCAACGACAGTCTTGGCCATAATGCCGGCGACCGTTTATTAATCGAAATATCGCGGCGTCTTGAAAGCCAGTTGCGCGGACTTTGTACCATTGCCCGTTACGGCGGTGATGAGTTCACCTTGTTGCCCTTGGGTGCTTGCGACGAGGCTCAGGTAAGTCAGCTCGCACGCGTGGTCTTGCGCGTGTTCGAGCAACCCTTCGATGTTGGCGGACAAATGGTATTTTCAAAGGCCAGTATTGGCGTTGTGGTGGGTAGTGATGAATATCTGACACCGGATCAGCTAATTCGTGATGCCGACACCGCGATGTATCGTGCCAAGGCTGCAGGTAAATCGGCTTTCGTTATTTTTGACGAAGGTATGCATCTGCAAGCCAAACAGCGTTTTGAACTGGAAAATGATTTTCGCTCGGCCTTTGAACGCAACGAATTTGTTCTGCATTTTCAACCAATCATGCATTTGCGAAGTGGTGAAGTAATGGGGGCAGAAGCACTCGTTCGCTGGCAACACCCGACCCGGGGCCTGTTATTGCCAGTCGATTTTCTCAGCATCGCCGAAGAAACTGGTCTTATTGCCGAACTAGACACATGGGTGATGCGAAACGCGGCATATCACTTGTCGCAATGGCGTAAGCAATTTCCGCGGCATAGTGAATTATTTGTCAACGTGAATGTCGATGAAAAACAACTGACCTCTGCCGAAATTCTTGAAGAAGTCCAGATGGTGCTCGAGCGGTTTAACTTGCCGCCCAGTACGCTGCGCCTGGAAGTGACCGAAACCGTATTTCGACAAGGGCGTGGCATGGCGGAGGCGCGTTTGCTGGACCTGAAAAGACTCGGTGTCGGCTTGGTGGTCGATGATTTCGGTACGGGCTATTCCTCGCTTGAATCATTTGCGGCATCGGCTTTTGACGCCTTAAAAATCGATCAGGTATTTATTCGCGACCTGGAAAGTAATCATCGTCATCGCGCTATCGTGAAAACAATTATTGGTTTTGCCAAAGACTTGGGTTTGCTATTGACCGCCGAAGGCATTGAAACCAGTGGGCAGCGCGAATTATTACTGGAAATGGGTTGCGAAATTGGCCAAGGCTACTGGTACGACAGGCCATTGCTCGCTCAGGATTTGGAGCAAAGGCTCTATAAAATGTTTGGGAATAAGGCCTGAAATGGGGTGTTAGCGCCGCTTTGTGCATGGTAGTGTTCGGGTGTTGCTCATCTTTCGCATTCCTTTCATTGGTGATTATTTATGTCGCGCGCGTTTAATTTTAGTGCTGGCCCAGCCGCACTGCCTGAAGCTGTTTTACGTCAAGTTCAATCGGAACTACTTGAATACAAAAACGAACGCGCCTCCTTGATGGAATTAAGCCATCGGGGTCAGGCTTTTATCGATTGTGCCGCTCAGGCCGAGCGTGATCTACGTGATTTGATGGGCATTAGCGACGACTATGCTGTACTGTTTTTGCAAGGTGGTGCTACTACGCTGTCGGCGATGTTGCCATTGAATCTGACTCGTCCGGAGCAAACCGTCGATTTTATTTTGACCGGCCATTGGGGCGAAAAAGCACTCGAAAATATGAAGCCTTCAGTCAATATCAATATTGCTGCCAGTGCCAAAGACACAACGTATCGGTCTATTCCAGCGCGTGACACTTGGCAGCTAACCAAAAATGCCGCCTTCGTGCATTACACCCCGAATGAAACTATTCACGGCGTCGAATTTCATCACACGCCCGATGTTGCGGGTGTGCCATTGGTGGCGGATTTTTCTTCAAATATTTTGTCGCGTCCGGTCGATGTGTCAAAATTCGGCGTGATTTATGCTGGCGCCCAGAAAAATCTCGGCCCTGCAGGTGTGACCATTGTGATTGTTCGCAGAGACTTGCTTGGAAAGCATGGCCGTAATCTACCGCCGATCTTTGAATTGCAGAATCAAGTCAAAAATGACTCGATGTTCAACACGCCAACGACATTTTCCTGGTATGTGTTGGGTCTGGTATTACAGTGGCTGAAAGAGCAGGGTGGTGCTGTCGCCATGGAAAAACAGAATGCCGAAAAAGCCCGCCTGCTCTATGCGGCAGTGGATGGCTCAAGCGGCTTTTACAGTAATCCGATTGAGACGAATGCCCGCTCCTGGATGAATATTCCTTTTGTACTGGCAAATGCCGAACTGGATAAGCCATTCCTGAAAGAAGCTGAAGCTGCCGGTTTGCTGGGCCTAAAAGGTCATCGTGCCTTGGGCGGTATGCGAGCATCGATCTACAATGCCATTCCCGTAAAAGGTGTGCAGGCATTAGTGGATTTCATGCAAGACTTTGCCAAGCGTAACGGATAATTGTTATCACCCTCACCAGTTTTGGCTGGTGCGGGGTCTGATTCACTGATGCATAAGAAGACTCGAAATGGCAACTAAAAAAATACCCCAAAAAAAAGTTGCCACTAAAGCGACTAAAAAAACGCCCGTCGCTAAAGCTGCAAAAAAGCCTCTTGCGCCAACACCAGCCTTGAACGAAGTGCGTGAGCGCATCGATAGTATCGATTTGCAGATTCAAGAGCTTATCGCCGACCGCGCGAAAATGGCACAGCAAGTGGGCAAGGCAAAAGGTCCGTTGAAAGCAGCGATTGACTACTACCGCCCGGAACGTGAAGCACAGGTCCTGCGTAAAGTGCTGGATCGTAATTCCGGACCTTTGGCCGATGAAGTATTGGTTCGCTTGTTTCGCGAAATTATGTCGGCCTGTCTTGCTCAGCAAGAGCCGCTGAAAGTCGGTTTCTTGGGGCCGGAAGGCACCTTCTCGCAACAAGCGATGTTCAAGCACTTCGGTCATTCGGCGCACGGTTTGCCATTGGCGAGTATCGAAGAAGTGTTTGAAGAAGTAGAAGCTGGTAATGCGGACTTTGGCGTGGTGCCGGTTGAAAATTCCGGACAGGGTACGATTCAATCAACGCTCGATATGTTTTTGACATCGGGTATTAAAATTTGCGGTGAAGTGGAATTGCGAGTGCATCAACATTTGCTATCGCGTACTGGCCAGCTCAATGAAATCGAGCGGGTGTATTCCCATCCGCAATCGTTGGCACAATGCAAAGCCTGGTTGCGTCAGCATTTGCCGAAAGCCGAAAAAATTCCGGTCGCCAGTAATGCAGAAGCTGCCCGTCGTGCACGTAGTGCCGATGATGCGGCCGCGATTGCCGGTGAATCGGCGGGTCATGTTTATGGGTTGAAAGTGGTGGCGGGACCGATTGAAGATCGCCAGGACAATACCACCCGCTTTTTGGTATTGGGCCGCGAATTGTTTTCACCTTGCGGACATGACCGCACCTCGCTATTGGTTTACGTTAACGACGAGCCTGGTGCTTTGTATAACGTGCTCAGCCCGTTTGCTAAATATGGAGTGAGCATGAACCGTATCGAGTCGCGTCCTGCTCACACCGGCCGCTGGCAATATGCGTTTTTTATTGATGTTAATGGCCATGTTGCCGACGACAAAGTAGGTCGTGCTTTATCGGAATTAGGCAAATATGCCGCGATGATAAAGATCCTCGGTTCGTATCCCGTAGCTTTGGTTTGAACAAATACAATGGGTAGGGGTGCATGCTTGCTGCGCCCAAAGCCTGCGATAAACCATGGGCGCAGCAAGCATACGCCCCTACGTTAGATGCAAGGTGTTCACAATCATGGTTTCACCTGATTTTCAAGCGCTTGCTCAGGCAGGCATTCAGAGGTTACGCGCATATGATCCGGGTCACGATATTGTGGCTCTGCGCAAGAAATACTCGGACCATTTTTTTATCGAGCTGGGCTCGAACGAAAATACTTATGGCCCCAGCCCGCGCGCGCGTGAAGTGATTCTGGATAATTTGCATGCTTTGCATCGTTACCCCGATCCATTGGGTGCTGAGTTAAAAAAAGCGATTGCCCTTAAATATTCGATCGAGCCAGGACAGATTTTGCTCGGCAATGGCTCGCACGAGTTATTGATGATGATTGCCCAGGTATTTTCCGGGCCACAAACGCAAGTGATCGCTTCGCAATTTGGTTTCGCGGTCTATGCATTGGCGGCGCAAGCGGCCGGTGCAGAGTTGGTCATTGCGAACGCATTGTCGAGTGATGCAGAACAATCACGTGGCCATGATTTGAGTGCTATTGAAGCGGCCATCAATGAAAAAACCCGTTTGATCTATTTGGCAAATCCGAATAATCCAACCGGCACCTGGTTCTCCAGTGCGGCTTTTAAGGATTTTATGGATACGGTGCCGACGACAGTTTTGGTGGTCGTCGATGAGGCTTATTTGGAATTTGTCACGGCGCCGGAATTGCAATCTGCCTTGGCTTTGATCAATAAATACGACAATTTAATCGTGGCACGTACTTTTTCCAAAGCCTACGGCTTGGCGGGTCTGCGAGTGGGTTATATCGCCGCACATACCGATTGTGTCGCAGTGATGGAGCGGGTGCGTGAATCGTTCAACGTGAATTTGCTTGGCTTGGCAGCCAGCGAGGCGGCATTAAATGACGATGCGCATTTACAATGGGTTCTCGAAAAAAATGCTTCGGAACGGGCCTGGCTTATTGAGCAATTTGAACAGCGTGGTTTAAAGTGCGGGCCGAGCCAGACCAATTTTATTCTGGTCGATTTTCAAAAAGATTCCGCTGAAATCGAAGCCCGCTGTGTTTCCAAGGCCGTCGTTTTTAGGCCGATGCGAGGTTACGGCTTGCCCAATTGCCTGCGTATCACGGTGGGTAATCGGGACGAAAACCGGCAATTACTGAAAATTCTGGACGAGGTGCGCGCATGAGCTTGATCTGGCAAGCGAGCAAAGGCCGGGCATTAAGTGGGGAAATCACAGTGCCGGGGGACAAGTCCATTTCGCATCGCGCCATCATGCTCGGTGCGATTGCCGAAGGTGTCACCAAGGTATCTGGCTTTCTGGAAGGTGACGACACGCTCGCTACCGCGCGAATCTTTCAGCAGCTCGGCGTCAAGATTGAAATGCCATCCGCGAGTGAGCGCATTATCCGTGGCGTTGGCTTGCATGGTCTCAGGGCAAGCGCCCAGGATCTGGATTGTGGCAACGCCGGCACCGCGATGCGTTTGTTGGCCGGCCTGCTTGCGGGGCAAAATTTCAGTTCCAAATTAGTCGGCGACGCCTCGCTTTCGAAGCGTCCGATGCGGCGGGTAATCGAGCCTTTAACTTTAATGGGCGCTAGCCTTCAAGCCGAATCAGGCGGCCTGCCGCCATTGATAATTGACGCGAAGAATACTCTTCAAGGTATTGAATATAAAGCGGAAGTCGCTAGCGCCCAGGTTAAGTCGGCTATTCTTTTGGCTGGTCTTTATGCAGCAGGGACAACGACAGTTTACGAGCCACATCCGACTCGCGATTACACCGAAAAAATGCTGGCCGCCTTTGGTTGGCCAATTGAATTCCGCCCGGGCCATGCCACGATATCTGGGGGTCACCGTTTGGTCGCAAAAGATATCCAGGTCCCTGCTGACTTTTCCTCGGCGGCTTTTTTTATTGTGGCCGCCACCCTAATACCTGGCTCGGATTTGTTGATCAATTCGGTCGGCATGAACCCCCGGCGAATTGGACTATTGTTAGCACTGCAACTAATGGGCGCCAATATCCAAGAGGAAAACCGCCGCGAATTGGCAGGCGAACCGGTGGCCGATTTACGCGTGAAGCATGCCGTTTTGACCGGCATTGATGTGCCTGAAAGCATTGTTCCCGACATGATCGACGAATTTCCTGCATTATTTGTCGCCGCAGCTCTGGCGAAGGGGGAAACCCGGGTTTCTGGTGCTGCCGAATTGCGGGTGAAAGAGTCCGATCGCATCGCTGTCATGAGCGAAGCTTTGCGCAAATTGGGCGGCCAGATCACTGAAACCCCTGATGGCGCCATTATTCAAGGCGGAACTTTGCACGCAGGTGAAACCGAGAGCCATGGCGACCACCGCATTGCTATGAGTCTAGCGATTGCCGGCCAACTCGCTGACGGGCTTGTAAAAATCAGGGATTGCGACAATGTCGCTACTTCGTTTCCAAATTTCATTGGCTTATCAAAATCAGTGGGTTTTGAGCTAAATCTTCAGTAAACTCTCAACATGAGCAAGCCTATTCCCGTCCTGACTATCGACGGCCCTTCGGGGTCCGGCAAGGGCACTATTAGTCAGGCTGTGGCCAAGCGGCTGCAATGGCATTATCTGGATTCCGGTGCTATTTACCGCGCCGTTGGCTTGGCCGCAGCGTGGGAAAGTATCGATTTAAGCGACCCGGAAGCCGTTGCCCATTGTGCCGAGCGCACCGAAATTCGTTTTCAAAGTAACGACGAAGGCGAGCTGCACGTGTTTGTTAATGGCAAAGATGCCACCCGCTTATTACGGACAGAAACCGCTGCTGCTGCTGCGTCGGCCATTGCCGCACATCCGCCGGTCCGGACTGCCTTACTTGGCCTGCAAAAGCGTTTTCGCCAAAGCCCGGGTTTGGTGGCTGACGGACGCGACATGGGAACGGTGATTTTTCCGGATGCCCAGTACAAGGTTTTTTTGACCGCAAGCGCTGAAGAGAGAGCGAAAAGACGCTATAAGCAGTTGAAAGACAAAGGGGTTTCGGTTAATCTTGACAGTCTGCTGCACGAGATTGCCGCTCGCGATGAGCGCGATGCCGGACGTGCCGTGGCGCCCCTGAAGCCCGCCGACAACGCGGTCATTTTGGACTCCACCGGTATGCCGATCACCGAAGTCATTGAACGTGTATTAGCGGTGTTGCCGGTTTCACTGTATCGGCAACAACGTTGATTCATTTCTTTAGCTGCTAGAACGAGCAAAACTCAACAGCAGAATAAGCACTCTCATACCATTGTGGCGTGAGTTTATTAACGTGTGGCAAAACCACACATAACAGGTGGGCCCGATGGTTTTTCATTCGGTAGCCCGTGTGTTCAACTGAGCAATCAACCATGACAGAATCATTTACCGAATCATTTGCAGAACTGTTTGAAGCAAGCCAACATGCGCTTTCAAAACTCAAGCCAGGCTCCATTGTCAGCGGCGTCATCGTAGAAATCCGTTCCGACGTTATCGTCGTGAATGCAGGATTGAAATCCGAGGGCGTTATTGATATCGAACAGTTCCGCACAGAAGCAGGCGACATCGACGTTAAAGTCGGTGACACTGTAAAAGTAGCTTTGGAATATCTTGAAAACGGCTTCGGCGAAACCGTTCTCTCCCGCGAAAAAGCTAAGCGCGCCTTGGTGTGGGACGAACTGGAAACCTCGATGGACGCAGGCGAAATCGTCACCGGTCGCATCAGCGGCAAGGTCAAAGGCGGCTTCACTGTCGATATTCGCGACGTACGCGCATTCTTGCCAGGTTCTCTGGTTGATGTTCGTCCTGTCCGCGATCCGGGATATCTGGAAGGCAAAGAACTCGAATTCAAGATCATCAAACTCGATCGTAAACGCAACAACGTGGTGGTTTCCCGCCGTGCGGTTGTTGAAAGTGAAAACAGTGTCGAGCGCGAGCAAATGCTTGAGCGCTTACAAGAAGGTTCTATCGTTACCGGTGTGGTCAAGAACCTCACTGATTACGGCGCATTCGTAGATTTGGGCGGTATTGATGGTCTGTTGCACATCACCGACATGGCGTGGAAACGCGTCCGTCATCCGTCTGAAGTCGTCAACGTTGGCGAAGAACTGCAAGTCCGCGTGCTCAAGTATGACCGCGAACGTAACCGCGTCAGCCTTGGCCTGAAACAATTGGGCGAAGATCCATGGGATAACATCGCTCGTCGTTACCCAGCCAATGCCCGCATGTTCGGTAAAGTTTCGAACGTGACCGATTACGGCGCCTTCGTTGAAATCGAACCAGGTGTTGAAGGCTTGGTCCACGTTTCCGAAATGGATTGGACCAACAAAAACGTCAACCCATCCAAAGTTGTCCAATTGGGCGACGATGTTGAAGTGATGGTGCTGGACGTTGATGCAGAGCGTCGTCGTATCTCGCTCGGTATCAAACAATGCGTTCCTAATCCATGGGAAGCGTTTGCTGCCATCTTCAAGAAAGGCGACAAAGTCTCCGGTCAAATCAAATCGATCACCGATTTCGGTATCTTCATCGGTTTGGATGGCGGCATCGATGGCTTGGTGCATTTGTCCGACATCTCCTGGAGTTCGACTGGCGAAGAAGCCGCTCGCAACTACAAGAAAGGCGACAACCTGGAAGCCGTTGTATTGGCCGTTGATCCAGAACGCGAACGCATTTCGCTCGGCGTCAAGCAAATGGAACAAGACCCAATGGGTACCTTTGCAGCAACGACCCAGAAGGGTGCCATCGTTACCGGTACCGTTAAAGAAGTTGACGCTAAAGGCGCCACCATTGAATTGTCTGATGGTCTTGAGGGTTATATCAAAGCCAACGACATCGCCAAAGAGCGCATTGAAGATGCTTCGCAGCACCTGAAAGTGGGCGACAAGGTAGAAGCCAAGTTCATCGGTATGGATCGCAAAGGTCGCGTCATGCAGCTTTCGATTCGCGCGAAAGACGAAGCCGATGTTGCCGAGTCGATGGCCGAAGTGAACAAAAGTGCAGATGCCTCTAGCGGTACAACTCAATTGGGCGCGCTGTTGCGTGAACAAATGAACAAAGGCGAATAAGCCTGTTAAGTAATATCCACGATGGCCTGATTTCAGGCCATCGTACTTATCGGAGTCGAGTTTAAGAAATGACGAAGTCAGAACTCATCGAAATTCTTTCGAAGCGCCAAATACATCTCAAAGCCGATGATGTCGATATGGCGGTTAAAACTATTTTAGAAATGATGAGCAATGCTTTAGCCGATGGCGATCGCATCGAGATTCGTGGCTTTGGTAGTTTCTCACTGCATTTTCGTCCGCCCCGTTTGGGTCGCAACCCTAAAACGGGTGACTCTGTGGCACTTCCGGGTAAACATGTTCCGCATTTCAAACCCGGCAAAGAATTGCGCGACCGCGTAAATGCTTCTTTGACAGCTGTCAAAAGCTAGTCACAGTGATTTTCAGGTAAGCTGTTGTCACCTGCGGTGGAATAACAGATGCCATTATTTAGAGCCTTAATCGCGCTTGCATTCATCATGTTTGGCATTGTGTTTGGTGCCTTAAATCGTGATGTCATGCGCATCGATTTATTTTTTACGACACTTCAAGCCAGCATCGGTTTAACCGTATTGTTGGTCTTGCTGCTGGGCTGTTTGCTGGGTGGTCTAGTAGTGCTTGCAACGGTAGTTTGGCCGATGCGTGGTGATCTGACCAAAGCAGAAAAAGCCGCTGCCAACAAAATTGCGACAGAAGGAACTAGTTCGCCATGATGACCAATGCTGCCTGGCTGTTAATGATTCCTGCTGCGGCCGCCGCTGGCTGGTTATTGGGGCGCCGTGGTGGCGAAATCAAAAGCGGCAATCAAGTTATGCGATTGTCGAACACCTATTTTCGTGGCCTGAATTATTTGCTCAACGAACAACAAGACAAGGCCATTGAAATATTCCTTCAAATTGCCGAAGTCGATAAAGACACCATTGAAACCCAGTTTGCTTTAGGCCATTTATTTCGACGACGGGGCGAAGTCGATCGCGCTATTCGCATGCATCAAAGTCTAGTCGCCAAACACGGATTGAGTGAAGATCAAAAAACCCGCGCGGTGCTGGCCTTGGGTGAAGACTACATGCGCGCCGGCCTGCTAGATCGTGCCGAAACCTTGTTGAATGATCTTGTGGAAATGGGTGTATTCAAACCACAGGCGCTGAGGCATTTGATTTCAATTACCCAGGCCGAGCGCGATTGGTACAAAGCCATCGAATATGCGCAGAAGTATGAAGAAGTCGGTGGCGAGTCGATGACAAAAATCATCTCGCATTTTTATTGCGAATTAGCCGATCAGGCGCGCTCAAAAGGTGACAACAAGGAAGCCCGCAAGCTCATTGCCGATGCCTACACGGCAGACAATCAGTCGGTTCGAGCCGGCATGCTTGAAGCACAAATCGAATTGGCAGGAGGCGATGATGCTGGTGCAATCCGTGCATTTGAACGTGTGGTGCGACACGATTACGAATATCTGCCGGAAGTACTGCCAGCTTTGTTGGCAAGCTATAAACGTAACGGCGAGACTACGCGCGCGCGAAGTTTTCTGCTTGAAATGACCGAGCATTATGCCGGTGTATCGCCCTTGCTGGCATTGTCGGAATTAATCGAAAAAGAAGAAGGCGTTCCGGCGGCCTATACTTTTCTAGCCAAGCAACTGCAACAACGTCCTTCGGTTCGAGGTGAAGCAGCACTAATTGATTTAAGCCTGTCCGAAGATCATGGCGACCCGCAAGAAGCCTTGCGCACAATAAAAAACATTACCGATCTGTTAGTGGTTCATACGCCTGGCTACCGTTGCCAGCGCTGTGGTTTTAGTGCGCGCGCGCACCATTGGCAATGCCCAAGTTGCAAAAATTGGGGCACTATCAAACCTTTGCTGACCTCGGCTAGTTAAGCTATGGCGCTCAGCCTGGGCTTGAGTGTCACATTGTTTCTTTTAACAGCGCTATTAACCTGGGGCTGGATAAAAATCGCGCAAATAAAAAAAATCCACGACACTCCCGAGCGGCGCCGATTACACCAGCGGTCAATACCTAGAGCCGGCGGAATCAGTATCGCCCTGCTAATGATTTTTACCAGCCTATTTATTTTACTGAAGTCGGATACAAGCGCTTACTGGCTTCTGGTAACCACCGCCATTATTTTGTACAGCGTGCTCGGTTTCTGGGATGACTTGAAACCATTGCGCTCGAGAACGAAGTTATTGCTTCACGTCTTGGTGGCACTGGTTATTTTTCTTACTGCTATAGTTATTCTGTCAACTTCCTTGATGGCATCGATAACGATTTTTGTTGCGTATTTATTGTTAGTTAACATCTGGAATTTCATGGATGGTAGCAATGGTTTGGTGAGCATGCAAAGCTTGATTGTCGCAGTCGGGTTTATCTTGCTGAGTTTCTTTTCCGTAAGCACTTATTATTTTGCATTGGCGCTCGCTGTTGTTTGTCTTGGTTTTCTACCGTTTAATTTTCCGGTAGCCAGGGTTTTTTTAGGTGATGTTGGAAGTCATGTGTTGGGTGCAGCCGTATTGGGCCTTGCCATGCTGGCTTATAACGAAGGCCAATGGACACTATTGGAAATGCTCTGCCTCACATCCGCAATGTGGATTGACGCGGTACTAACTTTTATTCGTCGCGCTTTTCGTGGCTTCAAAGTCACACAAGCACATCGAAGTCACCTGTATCAATACGCAATCCGCACCGGGAAAAGTCATGCTGCTGTCTGCTGGTATTATGCAATGTGGACGCTTGCAATGATCGCCATCATTGGCTTTAACAGACAGCTGCCGGAGGGCCGTCAACAAATCCTGTTGCTCGCCGTTGTAACAATAGCTTGCGCCTTACATCAATGGTTAAGACTTATTGTATTAAAATCGCAGCGTAGCCCCGAAATTCCAAAGTCCTTATTTTAATGACCAAGTCATATCGTATTTCCTACCTGCTTCCACGTGCCTTAATCGTCCTGCACGATTTTACGATGACGGCATTGCTGTGGACGGGCTTGCGCTCGCTTTACATCAATGACAAACATGAGGGTATTGATGGTGCTTTTTATAAGGAATTGTTGGTTGTCATTTTGCTGCAGGCGCTGATGCTATGGTGGAGTGGCTTGTATCGGGGTGTTTGGCGTTTTGCCAGTCTTCCGGATTTAGGGAATATTTTCAAAGCAGCTGTCTTTGGTCTGTGCATCATATTGCTGGCATTCTTGGTGAGTGGTTATTTCTCCCGACTACCACTGCAAACCATTGTGCTTTATGTGCCGGGCCTGACCATTATTCTGGGTGCGCCACGTTTGATCTATCGCGCTTGGAAAGACCAGCGTCTAGCCGAAAAACATACCGATGCGATGCGGGTTGTCGTCGCCGGGGCAGGGCGGTCAGCCGAAATATTTCTGCGTGATATCCGTAGTGACGGCCGCTATGAAACCGTCGGCTTACTCGACGATGATCCGCAGTTAAAAGGCCGCAGAATTCAGGGCGTAAAAGTGCTGGGCCGTATCGATCAATTATCCGAAATTGCACGCGCCACGGCGGCCGATCTTTGCGTGATCGCTTTGCCCACGCAACAAACTCAGGCACTGCAACGTGTGATTGCATTATGTGACGACATCGGTATGCCGTTCAGAAAACTTGGGCGTTACACCGAATGGTTGAATGCCCATGACCCTGTGCAACTCAATGAAGTGGCGATTGATGATTTGCTGGGCCGCGAACCGATCAAATTTGATTGGCAAAATATTGGACGTCAGCTGGGTGGAAAGTGTGTGTTGATTACTGGTGCCGGCGGTTCGATTGGTTCCGAATTGGCACGTCAATGTACACAGGCGCGTGTGCGAAAACTTATTTTAATCGAACGTGCAGAACTGCCTTTGCTTGAAATTTGCGAACAGCTTGCCGCACTCGACCCGGGTCTGGAAGTGGTGCCCTTGCTAGCCGACTGCGGCGACAAAATTGCGTGTTTGCGTGCCATGCAGCACGGCATACCAGATTATGTCTATCACGCGGCGGCCAACAAACACGTACCCTTGCTTGAAACGCAATTACGCGAAGGGCTTCGTAATAATGTTCATGCAACTGCGACGCTGGCAGAAGTCTGTCGCGATCACGGTGCCTTGCATTTTGTTTTGATTTCGACCGATAAAGCGATTCAGCCCATTAATATTCTCGGTGCTACCAAGTTAATGGCAGAGCGTGTTTGTCAGGCGATTTTCAATGAAAGCTCCACGCAACTAAGCATCGTGCGTTTCGGTAATGTGCTCGATTCCTCTGGAAGTGTGGTGCCGATGTTTCGCAGGCAAATAGCAGCGGGTGGCCCGGTCACCGTAACCCATGAAGAAGTCAGTCGTTACTTCATGACCATTCCGGAAGCTTGTCAGTTGATACTGCAAGCGCTTAGCATGCCCGAACCCTATGCCGTTATTTATACGCTCGATATGGGCAAACCTGTCGCGATCAGCGAATTGGCCGAGCAAATGATTCGCCTTGCAGGTAAACGCCCGGGTATCGATATCCAGATTCAATACACTGGTTTGCGCGCGGGCGAAAAGTTGCATGAAAGCCTGTTTCACCCCGATGAAAGCTATACCCGTACCGAAAACTCGCGCGTGCTCGAAGCCAAGCCGCGTGACATTGTCGTGCTGCAAGTCATCGAACAAGCCCAGCAACTGGCACAGGCATTGCGGCACGGCGACAACGACGAGCAATTGCTCGCGCTGTTACGTGAATCAGTTCCTGAGTACACTATTATTCAATCAAAGATAAATAACTTATGACGCAGCGTATTCGTAAAGCCGTATTTCCCGTGGCCGGTTTAGGCACTCGCTTTCTTCCGGCCACAAAAACGGTGCCGAAAGAAATGTTACCCGTGGTAGATCGACCGCTTATTCAATATGCCGTCGATGAAGCCATCGAAGCCGGTTGCGACACTATGGTGTTCGTTACCAATCGCTACAAGCATGCGGTTGCCGACTATTTCGACAAAGCCTACGAGCTTGAACAAAAGTTGGAAAAGGCGGGCAAGTCTGAATTGCTCGCTTTAATTCGTGATGTACTGCCGCGACATGTACGAGCAGTATTTGTTACACAGACCGAAGCCCTGGGTTTAGGACATGCGGTTTTGTGTGCAAAGCCGGTCATTGGTAATGAGCCGTTTGCAGTCTTGCTGGCCGATGATTTGATCTGGAATAAGGGACCTGGCGCACTCAGCCAAATGGCTGATTGTGCCGAGCGCGAAAATGCCAGCGTGATTGCGGTACAGGATGTTCCACGTGACCAAACCGGTAGTTACGGCATCGTTGCGACTGAAAGTTTTCATGACCGGCAAGGCATTATTTCTGCCATCGTCGAAAAACCCAAACCCGAAGTTGCTCCGAGTAATTTAGCCGTCGTCGGTCGCTATGTATTGAGCGGTCGCATTTTCGCTTTACTGGAAAAAACCAAACCCGGCGCCGGTGGCGAAATTCAATTAACCGACGCCATTGCTGCCTTGTTGAAAGAAGAAAAAGCACTGGCCTACCGCTTTGAAGGGCGTCGTTTCGATTGCGGCAGCCGTATAGGTTTAATTGAAGCCACGATTCAATATGCGCTTGATCATGATGATCTAGCGGAAGCGGCGCGTGAATATATGACAAAGGCTTTGAAGAATTCATGACATTGTAGGGGAGTGCGAATAATGTTCCATCATTTTCGCGTCCTGCCATTCATGGCGGTACCAAGCACATCGTTTTGCTTGCACTTCAGATTGTGGTGGGTAATGCCCAGCCTTCAAAGCCCGTCTGTTGTGTGTGATAGGCTTTTAATGCCATGACAAAACTCGTGCAACAAAATTATTACCAAGCCACAGGAAATTTGTTATCTGTGCGGCCAAGTTTGTCCACAAAAAGATCTGCCAGAGTCTGCATTATCGGCGGTGGTTTTGCTGGCATTAACACGGCACTGGGCTTGGTGGAGCGTGGCGTAAAAGAGGTCGTTTTATGCGAAGCAAAAACCCTGGCCTTTGGTGCTTCTGGTCGAAACGGCGGTTTTGTTTTTGCCGGGTTTTCACGCGGGCCCGAAAGTCTGTTGAAAGATCTGGGGCCGCAAGTGGCCAGAGAGCTTTATCAAGGCACGGTTGAAGCCGTTAATTTAATACGAGTCCGTATTCAACAATATCAAATTGATTGCGAGCATACCGATGCCGGTGTCTATTGGGCCAACTGGTTTCGTGATCAAAGCCTGTTAAAAGACTTCCAGAAACTCTTGTCAAAAAATTTCGATGCGACGTGGGATTTTATACCGCAGTCCGAATTGAAAAAACTGATTCATACCGACCGTTATAAAGATGCCTTGTATGAAAAGAATTCACTGCATTTCCATCCGCTCAATTATGCACTCGGGATCGCGAAAGCTGCGCAAGCAATGGGCGTCGAAATTTATGAAAATACCCCGGCGATCCAGTTACAAAAAAAGCGCAACGGCTGGTTAATCAAGACCCCTGAAGCTGAAATCGAAGCCGAGCAGGTTGTGCTTGCTTGTGGTGGATATCTGGCAAACCTGTATCCGAAAATTGATGCATCGGTATTGCCCATTGCCACCTATGTCATGGTGACCGAACCACTTCAACAACGCATGCAAAGTATTTTGGAAACAAAAGCGGCCATCTACGATACCCGTTTTGCTTTTGATTATTACCGTCCATTACCCGATTCGCGTCTGCTTTGGGGCGGCCGCATTTCAGTGCTGGATCGCTCACCCGAAGCGGTTAAAAAATTACTGCATCGGGATTTGATCAAAGTATTCCCACAATTGCATGACGTCAAAATTGATTTTGCTTGGTCAGGCTTGATGAGTTATTCCCGCCATGAAATGCCGCAAGTAGCGGAAGTTGAGAAAGGTCTTTGGTGTGCCCAAGCCTTTGGTGGTCACGGTGTTGCCCCGACCACATTTGCCGGTGAACTTTTAGCCGCCGCCATTGCAGACGGTGATAAACGCTGGCAGAGCCTGGCTTCCTATGGCTTGGTATCGACCTTCAAGCCGGCCGGTTTTGTCGGCGCCCAGCTAACATACTGGTGGCTACAAGCCAAAGATAACTGGAAAGACAAAATGGAAGCGTAGGCTGGAACCACCCACCGGTGGCACACCGTTGGTGATTCCACCACAGCTTGCGATGGTCTCCGGTGGATACCGCATGAAGGCGGGATCCACCCTACAAGCCACAAGCCAAAGTTAGCTACGTAGGGTGGAACCACCCACCGGTGGCACACCGTGGGTGATTCCACCAACGATTGCGATGATGTTCGGTGGATACCGCATGAAGGCGGCATCCACCAAACACCACGTCCCACTTCACACCTAAAATTCGTTATGCTCAATAGCTAGTCCGGAGCCCACTATGTCAGCGATGCTTGCCCCTGAACTCAATGAAAACCTGCATTGGCTTAATAGCGATGCACAGACCATTGCGGGTCAACGCGGCCGCATATTAGCCTTAGTGTTCTGGAATGCTAGCTCTGTTTATTCGCAAAATTTGATCGTTGAATTGGCGCGGATCAAAGCCAAGCATCCTCTAGGGCTTGCAGTTTTGGGTATTCATTTGCCTAAATTCGACAACGAAGTAGATGATCGCGTTGTTATGAAAGCGGTGAATCGGCAACGCATCAGTTTTCCGGTTGCCAATGACCGAGGCTGGATTACCTGGCAACATTTCGGTATTACACGTTGGCCCTCAGTAGCATTAATTGATGGTGAAGGCGTGGTGCGCGAGATTGTTGCCGGTGATGACCAAATCGACATGCTCGAAAAATTAATTGGTGAATTAATTCATGAGTCTTCCACCAGTCAATCAATGATGGAGCATGCATTCCGTGCCCGAAATGCCGAAGAACCCACTGCGCTATCGTTCCCGTCCGGAATTGCGGTCACCGATTCGCATTTATATATTGCCGATACCGCGCATCACCGCATTCTCGAATGCACGCATCAGGGCCGCATATTGCGCGAGTTTGGCAATGGCCACCCGGATCTAAATGATGGCCCCGCCAATGAGGCGGCATTTAATGCTCCGCGTGGTTTATGCCTCGTACGCGAAACTTTATATATCGCCGACACCGGCAATCATGCATTGCGTCGTATCAGTTTAATTGGTGGTGACGTCGCCACTGTTTTAGGAACTGGAAAAGCCGGCCAGCCTCGTGAAGGCGTGAGCAAGCATTCTTCCGAAAACAGTTTAAATATGCCCTGGGGTTTGAGCGGCAGCAATGACAAGTTGTACATCGCCATGGCCGGCTGTAATCAAATTTGGGAATACGAACTTGGCAACGCACGCTTAAGATTTATTGCTGGTACTGGCGATTTAGGGATTGCCGATGGCCCGGGCAGAAACGCATTATTTGCCCAACCCGCCGACGTTGCACTGGTCCAGCAAAGTTTGTATGTCGTCGATTCTGCGACCTCGGCTGTGCGTGCCATTCAATTGCAGCAAAATACGGTTCAAACTCTGGTCGGCCAGGGTTTGTACGAGTTCGGCGACCAGGACGGTGAACGTCGTGATGCCCGTCTGCAATTTCCACAAGCTATTGCGCTTGACCCTAATTCACCAGTGCTATGGATTGCCGACACCTACAACGGCACATTGCGTAAATTGCGTCTCGGTGGTGGTGGCATGAGTACCCAGAATCTCTCGCAAAGCCTGAATGAACCGGCAGCGCTGGCCGTCGGATCCGGCGCATTATGGATTGCCGACGCAGGCGCGCACGAAATATTGCGTTACGACTTTGCCTCGGAATTATTGTCCCGCTTGCCGATTGGTGAATAAAACCCACTTGCGACTATTCATGCGAAAATAGCGCCATGAATGATGCACCCCAGCCAGCCATCTTCGACGGCAAAGCCTTCGTCAAAGACCTCACAACCGCACCGGGCGTTTATCGAATGTACGCCAGCGACGAAACTGTGTTGTATGTCGGCAAGGCGTTATCGCTAAAAAAACGCGTTGCCAGTTATTTTTTGAGTACGGTGTCATCAACGCGCATTGCCTTGATGATCAAACAAATTGCGCGAATGGAAATCACCACCACGCGCACCGAAAGCGAAGCGCTTATTCTTGAGAACCAGCTGATCAAATCTTTGCGTCCACGCTATAACGTGTTGCTGCGTGATGACAAAAGTTATCCTTACATTTTGATCACCGATGAAACCTGGCCACGCTTGGCATTTCATCGCGGTCCACGTGCAGTGCCCGGTCGCTATTTCGGACCATACCCGAGTGCTTCTGCTGTAACGAGCACTCTGGATTTAATGCAGAAAATTTTCAAACTGCGTAATTGCGAAGATAGCGTATTTCGTAATCGCTCGCGCCCATGCTTGCAACATCAAATAGGTCGTTGCACCGCGCCTTGTGTTGGTTTGATCGCGCCACGCGATTACGACGCCGACACCAAACGCGCGAGCCTATTTCTGGATGGCCGCAGCGGCGAAGTCGTCGATGATTTAACCCGTTCAATGGAATCGGCCAGCGCCAGTTTGCAATTTGAACTGGCTGCATACCTGCGTGATCAAGTAGCGGGCATTCGACGTATTCAGGCCAAACAATATATTGAAGGCGAACAGGCCGATATGGATGTGCTTGCTTGCGCTATGGACCAGGGCACCGCCTGCGTATTGTTACTGTCATTCCGTAGCGGAATGAATCTGGGTACGCGTTCGTTTTTTCCGAAAACCAATGGTGTCGATAATGCCAGCGAAGTACTGGACGCATTCGTCAGTCAATATTATTTTGAGCAAAGGCCACCGCGCGAAATAATTCTTAGCCATGTGATTGAAGACCAAGAGCTGCTAGAAAAAGTGTTGTCGGCACAGGCCGGTAAAAAAGTTGAAATCAAAACTTCCGTGCGAGCCGACCGTGCCCGTTATCTTGAAATGGCGGTTAGTAATGCCGTGCTTGCATTGAGTACCGAAGTTACCAGTAATGTGGCACAACGTAAGCGTCTTGAAGCGCTTCAGGAAATGCTTGGCATGGAGCACGCACCAAAACGCATGGAATGTTTTGATATTAGCCATACCCAGGGTGAAGCAACGGTGGCGTCGTGTGTCGTGTTCAATCAAGAAGGCGCACTGCGCAATCAATACCGGCGTTTCAATATCGACGGCATTACCCCCGGCGATGATTACGCTGCCATGCATCAGGCATTAACCCGTCGCTTTAAACGTGCGGTTGAAGAAGGTGTGTTGCCTGATGTTTTATTTATTGACGGCGGTGAAGGTCAACTCACACAAGCGCGTGCGGTGCTCAGAGAATTGGATGTCACACAGGTCATCCTAGTCGGTGTTGCAAAAGGCGAGGCACGCAAAGCGGGCGACGAACAAATTATTTTGCCGGATGGTCGTGTGCTGCGACCTGGTGCACACTCACCGGCATTGCAATGGATACAGCAAATTCGCGATGAGGCACATCGTTTTGCGATTACCGGTCACCGGGGTCGCCGTCAGAAAAAACGCGATGTCTCCAAACTCGAAGATATTCCCGGTATCGGCCCACGCCGACGTGCTGCGCTGTTGAAACACTTCGGTGGTCTTGCCGCTTTGAAAGATGCCGGCAGTGAAGAAATTGCCCGTGTAACCGGAGTGAACGACGCGCTGGCCGCGCGTATTTATGCCTCGCTACATGGGTTAGAATTCAAAGCGAACTCCCCCGAGTCACCACAGGAAAACGAGTGAATTTAACCATTCCGACCATTTTGACCTTGTTTCGCATCGTATTGGTGCCGGTCTTGGTGGCAGTGTTTTACTGGGAGCATCCGTGGAGCAATATTCTGGCATGTGCGGTTTTCGTGCTCGGCGCATTAACCGATTGGCTCGATGGCTGGATAGCTCGTCGTTACGACATGTATTCAGCGTTTGGTGCCTTTCTTGATCCGGTCGCCGACAAGTTGGCTGTCACCTTCGCTCTGTTTTTGGTGACGCAACGGCATCCGACGGTATGGATGGCATTATTGAGCGCGATTATTGTCGGTCGCGAAATTACCATTTCTGCCTTGCGTGAATGGATGGCACAAATGGGCTCGCACGGTTTAGTGAAAGTGGCTGCACTTGGCAAAATAAAAACCATCGTGCAAATGATCGCAATTAGTTTTGTTTTATTCTATGAAGATTTATTCGGCATCCCTATTTTCAAAATAGGCGAATGGCTACTGGCGATTGCCGCAGCGCTCACACTTTGGTCGGGTTTTGATTATATTCGTGCCGCATGGCCAACAATGCGAAAGGGCTGAAAGCTCGTTTTGACGCGCTCTTGCGCTTTTTTTCATAAAAAGGTGTTGACGCAAAAGCGCTAATCCATAATACTATGCGCTCTCCGCGGGAATAGCTCAGTTGGTAGAGCACGACCTTGCCAAGGTCGGGGTCGAGAGTTCGAGTCTCTTTTCCCGCTCCAGTTTCAAAAGCCTCGGTTCGCCGAGGTTTTGCTTTTTCAGAGTCTGGTTTTTTGTGTACCAATCAATATTGGTTGAGTTAAACTAGACATTGATGTTTCACCCTTGGCCGGGTGGCAGAGTGGTCATGTAGCGGCCTGCAAAGCCGCGTACGCCGGTTCGATTCCGACCTCGGCCTCCAATTTAGCCCCGTTCGGGGCTTTTTTGTGAATAGTGTTTGCGAGCAGTACACAGTGACAACAAGTCTTTATTCGCAAGGCGGTTTGCGGCAATATGGACACGCTGCCTGGGTGGCGAAATGGTATACGCAAGGGACTTAAAATCCCTCGACAGCAATGTCATGCGGGTTCAAGTCCCGCCCCAGGCACCAACCATCACGTGGGGGCGCTCGCTTGCCGCGCCCAAACACACAACACGACAAAGCCACGCACGTGGGGCGCTCGCTTGCCGCGCCCAAACGCACGACACGACAAGGGCACGCACGTAGGGGCGCTTGCTTGCCGCGCCCAAACACACAACACGACAAAGCCACGCACGTAGGGGCGCTCGCTTGC
>Ga0209181_10000427_pt1 | contig 77721 bp, 76 predicted proteins | sample MAT05_FD_187208 | JGI IMG/M metagenome (GOLD analysis project Ga0209181, IMG submission 187208) | Freshwater microbial communities from Lake Fryxell liftoff mats and glacier meltwater in Antarctica - MAT-05 (SPAdes) (version 2) | ecosystem: Environmental > Aquatic > Freshwater > Ice > Liftoff... | reverse complement strand
TTGCGCTGGCAAAGAAAGCGTTACTTTACTGTACTCATTTTTTTTTCATAACTTAAAGTTTTAAATGAAAACGAAAGATAGTGCTTTATGAAATCGGTCGCTTTCACCGTAGGTGTTGGTTCAACAAAGGTATTGCTGCAAGCAGGGAAGGACGTTGAAACAATCGGCTGCAGTTCGCTATCAGCTTCGGTTGTGGGCAGGACAAGCATCGCTGGGCTTTTGTTTGTTATCTTATACTTTTATATCTTTATTCAGCAGCATTTGGGGCAGACATAGCAATGAATTCCCTGCCTGCAGCAATACCCGAACGTTATATGCCAGCTTATTTGAACTCATCGCACTTTTTGAATTTTGTCGGTTGGACTTCGACATTTTAATGTCTTTTGCTGAAGTTTGGTTCGCGCTGGTCACAAGACAATTAACAGCATTCAATTGGGGCGGGGTATGACCGCGAGACAGGATAGCTTTTTATTGAAAATAGTTTTACACGAAGGAAAATTTTGCATTACGCAAAGATGATAGCTTGGAATGGCTATTCAAATAAGGGGTTGGAAGAATGGATACCTTTACACTAGTAAAAGCGATGTCTTTACGTGTGAAAAAAATGGAAACAAATATCTGCTAAAGCATCACCTTAATTACAACAAAGGTTGGGGCACACCTTCTCTTGTTGACAGTATCAAATTAATCAACGCTTTGACAGAATTTGAAGCAACGATTATAGGACTACAGGAAATGGAAATAATGGAGCACTTTATCACAAGCAAGGTTTTCAAATTTACTTGACACCGTATTCCAACGATAAAGGAGTTGATGTCGTGGCTTTGAGAAGCGGCGAAAATTATTTGTTTCAAACCAAGCAAACAAAATCATTAGTTGGCAATGAAGCAATCCAAGAAATTTGCACAGCAAAAAATTATTACGAAAGTAAGTTTAAGGAAGAATTTCAGTTGCTTGTAATTTCAAATAGTGACTTTAGTTCATCAGCAGAAACTTTAGCAAGGGTAAACCATATTAATTTGATTAAACGAAATCAACTAGACAAATTAATTTCAGAACATGATGTAACAATACAAGATGTAAATAGACATGAGGGTCAAAGGATGCAGCGAGTTTAGCCAACGCAAAAAACAAGCACATTTGCAAGGAATAAATCAAAAAAGATAGATAATTTAATAAATACCCTCCTTTTACCAAGAGTGAACAAAAGTGCCAATCAAATTTGAACATGAAGGAAAAGTGCATGAAATGTATTTCGATTTGACTTCTGTTTCAGCTAATGAATATATGTGGCATTTAATGATTGATAGATATTATTACGGATGATTACGAATAACGGATGGCTAGGTATTTGATCCCACCCCAAAAACAGAATCATTAGTAGAACTTACCAACTTTTTTGGAGATTAGATTCAAAACACTAGGCAGCAGTCCAATCTTGCATTATTGAAAATAAAAGTTTGCGTCTGAATACTAAAAATAACAAAGGGCTTCAAATCAATGAAACCCTTTACTTTCTTCCGTGGGCCCACCTGGGCTCGAACCAGGGACCACCTGATTATGAGTCAGGTGCTCTAACCAACTGAGCTATAGGCCCTTCTTCAATTATTTTTGAAGATTAAGGATGCAAATATAATCAAACACAATCAATTTAACGCTTCATTAAATTATTTGCCGTTATTTTGCACACTCAAGATTAATTATGAAGAAAATATTGTCCGTGGTTATAGCAGTTACATTGTTAGGTACTGCATTTGGTCAAAAGAAAAAAGATTGGAGCAAAGTTAATATTGACCGTGCGGGAGATCATTTTATGGTTCAAATCAGTTCCGATAACTGGGGCGGTGCTCCCGATAGTATTAAAAGCAGGATGAGTGGTTTGTCTCGTGGACTCAATGTGGCCATTATGCTTAATAAGCCTTTCAAAAGCGATCCCCGTTGGAGTGTGGCTTTAGGATTAGGAGTCAGCCACAGCAGTATCTTTTTCAAAAATACTTCGGTAGATCTGAAATCAGCTTCTACCCGTTTACCGTTCAGAAGCCTCGATTCTACGGAGCATTTCAAAAAATATAAGCTGGCAACTACCTATGCCGAAGTGCCTATTGAGCTACGGTACACTTTCGACCCGGTAAACGAAAACAAAAGTTGGAAAATAGCATTGGGTGTTAAAGTTGGCACTATGCTGAATGCCCATACGAAGGGCAAAACCTTACAGAATAAAAGCAACACTACTATCAATCCTTACACAGAAAAAATTAGTAAAAAATCATTTTTCAATGGCACCCGCCTTGCTGCTACTGCAAGGGTAGGTATAGGAAGTTTCTCTTTGGTTGGCTCCTATGCAATCACTGCATTAATAAAGGATGTAGCGGGGCCGGGTGTACGACCATACCAGATAGGACTTTGTATCAGCGGCCTTTAATCTTAACAAGATATATATGCAATCCCGGCCATGCGCCGGGATTTTTAATTTACAATCTTGTAACTTCGCGCCTTATTTCAAATCATGAGCGACGAAATTAAACACGAATGTGGCCTCGCCTTTATTCGCCTTCGCAAACCCTTCAGTTATTATCAGCAACAGTATGGATCAGTTTTGTACGGCCTTAACAAGCTGTATTTGTTGATGGAAAAACAGCATAACCGCGGCCAGGATGGAGCAGGTATTGCTACTGTAAAACTAAATGTAGAGCCTGGTTACCCCTTTTTACACCGCCTGCGCAGCAGTGCCAATCAACCCATTGCAGATCTTTTTTCCCAGATAGGTAAAGAAATTGATGAGATTGAAAAATATCAGCCGGATATTAAAAACCATCCGGGCCTGATGAAGGGCCATGTAAACTACCTCGGCGAATTATTACTGGGCCATTTACGGTATGGTACGCAGGGCAAAAACAATGCAGAATTTTGCCATCCATTTATAAAAAGACATACTATTCCTGCCAGGAACCTTGCTTTGGCAGGTAATTTCAACCTGGTAAATACCGAAGAATTATTCGGGCTGATCAATATTGATCCCGGTGTATTTCAACGCCAAAGCGATCTTGCGGCAATGATGGAAGTGTTGCACCATTTTATGGTAAAAGCAGATGAAGCTTTCCCCGGCCAAATGGACATTACCAAAGTGTTGAAAAAAGCGGTGCCCTTATTCGATGGAGGATTTAATTTCAGTGGTTTGGTGGGTAACGGAAGTGCTTTTGTAATGAGGGATGCTCATGGGATCAGGCCATCTTATTATTATGTAAATGATGATGTAATTGTTGCAGCCAGTGAACGGGCAGCCATCAGAACCGCCTTCAATGTAGGTGAAAATGAAGTGCAGGAATTGATGCCAGGTTGTGCTTTAATAGTAGATCCGGATGGCAATTACCACATCGACCAGGTATTGGAAGCCAAAGAACGGAAAGCCTGTAGTTTTGAAAGGATTTATTTTAGCCGGGGAAGCGATGAAAAAATTTATAAAGAAAGAAAAGCGCTTGGCCGCTATTTAAGCGAACCCGTTTTAAAAGCGATTGACCACGATCTGAAAAATACCATTTTTTCTTTTATACCAAATACCGCCGAAACCGCCTTTTATGGGCTGTTAAAAGGTGCAGACGATTATCTTAAGAAAATTAAGATAGAACGTATCATGAAGTGGGGCGGCGATTTTGACGAAGCCAAACTTACGGAAATGATCAGCCGGAAAATCCGCTTCGAAAAAATTGCCATTAAAGATGTGAAACTCCGCACATTTATTACGGAAGACAGCAGCAGGAACGAAATGGTGCAGCACGTGTATGATATCACCTACGGAACGGTAAGAAAAAATATCGATACGCTGGTAGTGATTGATGATTCCATCGTAAGAGGAACCACCCTGAAGGAAAGCATCATCCGGATGCTATCCAGGCTGGAGCCCAAAAGAATTATCATTGTTTCTTCAGCTCCACAAATTCGTTACCCGGATTGTTATGGAATTGACATGAGCAAAATGGGGGATTTTATTGCCTTCAGGGCCGCCATCGAATTAATTCATGAAACAAAGCAGGAAGCTGTATTGGAAGAGTTGTTATCCAGGTGTAATGAACTTCAACGCAACAACCAGTTGCATACAGAGAATGTGGTAAGAAAACTGTACAAATCTTTTACGCTTGAAGAAATGTCTAATAAAATCGCAGAATTAATTACGCCAAAAGATATTGATATCCCGGTAAGTGTAATATATCAAACTATTGACACCCTGCATCTTGCATGCCCTACCAATACCGGCGACTGGTACTTTACAGGAAACTATCCTACACCAGGTGGAAACCGCGTTTGTAATAAAGCATTCATGAACTATATGGAAGGGAAGAATGTAAGAGGATATTAGGCTGCGGGTTTCTTTGGCAAAAAGAATGGACATTCAAGAATTCAATACACTGTCGTTACCATTGTTCATTTGACTATTATGCTCTTTTGTTTTAAGTGGAAATAATTCGGCATTCCTGATTGTACTTATAGTGATCCGGCATTTAGCACCGCTCATAACGGTGATTTTTATAATCCGGTTTTTCGGAAATCAATTGTGGCACATATTTAGTGAAACTTTAATCAGGGCAGAAAGTTCTCATCCGGGGAAATTGATTTTCGTATTATCTATCGTCGGGTTCAGTATTAGCTTGCCTAAAATTCAACAACTTATTGATGAATCACTTTGATAAATAAATTTACTTTTGTTTAATGAATGACATAACGCAAAAATCACCTGCTACTCCTTTGGAAGAAGATATTGTGAAAACGCTCCTGGTAGTACGTCATGCAAAGAGTAGCTGGGATATTGGCACTCTCAATGATTTTGAGCGCCCCTTGAATGATCGTGGTAAAAAGGATGCCCCGATGATGGCTAAAAGACTTATAGATAGAAAAGTAGCAATTGACCAGTTTGTTTCCAGTCCAGCTAAAAGAGCAAAAAAAACTGCTGAAATATTCTGTGAAGCCTATGGCAAAAAAGAAGATGACATTCAATTTATAACCATGTTATACCATGCCGGTGCAGCCGTTTTTTATGAAGTGGTGGAAAATCTCGATGATTCATTTAATACGGTGGCAGTGATTTCTCATAATCCAGGCATCACCGAATTTGTAAACAATCTGACCGATGCTGTAAATATTAGCAATATACCTACCTGCGGTGTATTCGCCATCAGTGTTCATGCAAAAAAATGGTCCGGTTTTAGCAAAGCGAAAAAGGGTTTTCTGTTTTTTGATTATCCTAAACTAACCTGAAACCATTGATAAGCTGTCGTTATAACCTGGTCTATCTTAATAGACCAATCACTTATTAAATTACCTTCTCAAAATAAATAGCGGCGTCAATGGGATTGTAATAATAAGGTGGCGTTTCATAAAATCCCGCCTTTTTATATAAGTTGATAGCCGGAAACATGGAGTCCAAAGTATCTAATTTCACCTTTGTATAATTACATTCCTTAGCTAACAATAAAGCTTGATCCAGCAGCATTTTACCAATGCCTTTTTTTTGATGCCCCGGTTGGATATACATCCGTTTCAATTCGCCTGTTTGATCACTGAATTTCCGAAGGGCTACACAACCAATTATCTTTTCAGGTTCCCTTGCAAGAATAATTCCTCCAGAGGGTTTGGCATACATCTTTTTCAGGTTATCCAATTCTTCATTAAAGTGCTGGAAATCCAGGTTGATATGGAGAGACGTTGCATACTCTTTAAACAATTCGCCGGCAGCAGCATAGTCAATATCTGCAGATGCCAAATAAATGCTAACCATTTCCTGCTTTTTTGTTACAAAGGTAAACACCGGTCAAAATCAACAACTCAAATTTTATTGATGGGTAAAGTTCATGGCTTACAATGATAGAACAAATTCCCGCACCACTTTCTTGTATTGTTCCATATCAAATGAAGGAGTAGCAAAATCAAAATCATCCACCTTTTTTAAAACATCATTTAAAACGAATCCCGACTGGGCGGCAGTATAAAAAAAATGTTGTTTCAATAAATGACCGGCCAAATATTCCTGCTCAGTTTGCCCCGGGGTGGGTACCAGAATTGCGCTTTGTTGAAGTTTCATTAAATCCATAATGGTAGTATACCCGCTCCTGCTGATCACCATTTGAGATTGCTGAATGGCCATATTCAACTCAGGTGCTGTAAGATGATTTTTAAGAACAAGCTGCGAACTGCCTTCAGTCAGTGTTGGTTTGTTCTCCGGCTTTTCTATTGTTCCAGGCAACCCTCTTACCAGCATTGCTTTACCGATATAAAATTGCAGTTGATACAATATCAATTTTTCAAAAATGGTACGCTGCGGTTCAGGGCCTGAAATTAGTATCAGCAGGTCATACATTTTCGGCAGGTTTTCCTTTTTTTCAAACCTTGTCAAACATCCGATGTACTCAACATTGGAGGGGTAATTTAAAGGATGTGATAATTCCCCGGCGGCATTATTATTCCCTTCAAAATCAGGTACCCAGCAACGGGTGTATTTTTTTATAAACCAAAAATGGATTTTTTGAATAATTTTCTCCGTAAAATTAATGCCCGTTTTTATTAGCAATTGGTGCGTGATATAAACAGATGAAATACCCGGATGACACAATCCAAAGCGGTTATCCGCTATTATTGCATTAATCGCATATTTTTTTACAACTTTTTTTATCCATTTATGTTCTCTGTATATCGACAGTATGATGCCGGGTATTTGAGCCAGGATTGTTAAAGGTAACCAGGCACGTTTCTTACTATAGCGGATACGATAGCCCCGCAGGGGAATAAATGTAAGTTGTTGAAATTCATGTTCCAACAATAATGTAACAGTTGTTTCTCCTGCAATGATTACCTCGCATCCGTTTGCAAGAAATTGCTTTATCAACGGAATACATCGGGTAGCATGGCCGAGTCCCCAGTCGAGTGGAACTATTAATACGGTAAGTTTTTTTTGAATAATGTTATATTTTTTTTGAACCCGTGAAAGAATGCAATATTTATTTGTGAAAATAGTTTAATTTAGTAAACTTGTATTATGCAACATTATTTTAAAATCGCTTTATCGTTTATGTTAATTGTTTCCCTTTTGTTTACCGGATGCAGCGCTTCTAAAAAGAATCAATGCGGTTGCCCAAGTAAAAAAGGATTGGTGGGATACTAAATTTAAATGACAGGTTAAAAAAAACCTTACTTCAATGAACAGGATGAACCGGGATTTACTTGTATTATTCAATCAGGAACTTTTGAGTCCTCAGGCCATTGAGCATGAGGTGGAATTATTACATGAGTTATTGCATAATGTAGAACGGCTCGATAATTTAGTAACCGCTCACGAAATTCTGGATCTTAATAAATACAAGGTTGTAAGAAAAACGCTCATCATCCGGAATACAATCCGATTGCAACAATTAAAACCTTTTGTTTTTTTAAACTGCAAAAACTGATTGCTGTTCCCGCTTGCTTTTTTTGATTGCTCCTTTCCTTATAAAGTTTTTCCTTCCCCTTAATTTAACTGTTTTCTAATTTTTCCAATGCTATTTTTAGCGTTGCCAACATTTCATTAATCTCATCCGTTTTACTGGTTCCTACGCTTAACCGGTACCAACTACTGCTTGCCGATGCACCAAAAGCGGAAAAAGGAACAATGGCCAGCATTGCCTCGTTTAATAAATAAGCTGTTACATCAGCCTGATTAACCAATTGCTTTCCTTCCCGGGTGATTTTACCTACCAGTTCAATTTGAATGGTTAAATAAATGGCAGCCTGTGGTGCAACGGCATCTACCGAAAAGCCCTCTCTCTTCAATTGCTGAAAACCTTCATATATACTGTTTAACCGGGCTTCCAAAGCTGTTTTAAAATGGAGTAAATACTTGTCAATTATTGTTCCTTGTCTTAAATAAGTAGCCAATGCATGCTGCTCTGCCATTGGCGCCCATGCACCTATATGACTGTTAATTGCTTTCATTTTACTAACCAGGTAAGCTGGTCCCATAGCCCAGCCTACCCTAACCCCGGTTGCTGCAAAAGCCTTACTAATACCATCAATAAAAATGGTGAATTCCTTCATAGCAGGCCTTAACGAAACCGGGTTGAAATGTTGTACCGCCCCATAAGTGAGCGTCCAATAAATCTGATCGTACAGTAAATACAATTTCTTTTCATCTTCACCCCTTTGTTCGTTTTCCAATATCACCAAATCGCAAATGGCTTCCAGTTCCGCTTTTGTAAAGGTTGTGCCTGTGGGATTTAGCGGAGAACACAATGCCAGCAATGTAGTACCTTTTAAATGAGGCTTTATTTCTTCGGCTGTAGGCATAAAGTTATTTTCCAGCCTGGTTTCTATCACTACATGCTCGCCCTCTGTAAAATGCACATAGTGATTATTGTTCCAACTGGGTACCGGGTAAATTACTTTATCTCCTTTATCTACAATTGCCCGATATGCCGAATACAACAACGGCCTTCCACCAGCGGCAATCAGTACTTCAGACGTATCAAATGAAATGCCTTCTCTTGTTTCTATAAAATTTGCTATTGCTTCTCTCAGTTCCAAAATACCTTCGGCAGGTGGATAAGTGGTATGATGATTTTTATAGGAAGCCACAATTTCGTTTTCCAAATCGATGGGAATAGGAAATATGGCGCTGTCGAAATCACCGATCGTGTAATTATATATTTTTTTACCCTGTTTAATTTTTTCTTTAATATCTGCTCCCAATTTTACAATTTCAGAACCGATAAGGGTTTCAGCAAGATTACTTAGCTTTTCGGAAGGCATGGCATATAATTATTTAAGTACAGAAAATGGTGAATGGCAAAAGTAATTTTTTAACCTTGTATAAAAAATCTGGGGAATGCTTCTATTCCTTAAAAGAACATAAAAAAATAATAAACTCATAGTATTAGGTATAACATTCGCAAACCTTCGCCGGGTAATGGTTAGAGTTAATTTTCCCCGCTAGAGAGCGGGGATGCAAAAAAATTAATCCGCCGCGGCGGATGATCTCTTTACGGATCATATCGAAATTTTCTACCTGTCCCGACGAACGAAGTGGAACTCGGGAGCACTTTTTATTCGAGGCCGCTACCAGCCTTATATGCAAAGCATACACATAATCTTATAAACTCAATACCGAATTTTAGTCAATTGTTTTAAAATCCTTAAAGGTTTTCATGGGTGTTTCATCCGCTTGTTTTTGATATTCCTTCCATTTACCATTAAAAAACAGGTTGGTTTTTTGAATCGCTTCTTTTACCAATCCCTCCGCCATCTCTATTAATCCAAATTCCTGTGCATCCGGTATCTTATCTTTTCGCAACACTTCGCCTCTTGCCTCCCGCAGCCTGTCGTTTACAGTAATTTCAAAAGGTGATCCATAGCCTTGCTTTTCCTGTGGCGTACCCATGATAAAATTGCGGATCTTCTTTATGGATTCTGTCATTGCCTTGCCGGATTTGCGTAAACTATCCGCTTCCTTACTTTCTATATTTTTAAGCTGTGCTTCCACTTTAGCGATGGTTTCATCCGCATCTGTTAACCGGTCAGTTATTTCAACTGTCTTGTTAACACTCATTTCTATTCTTTTTAAAGCCGCCATTTTCCCATCATATAATTGTTTGGAAACGGGAACTGCGGGATCTGGTTTTACCACCAGCATGGTAGAATCAGCTTCCTTACCCAATGAAATTACCAGCTTGTAGGTTCCGGGAAAAACAGCCATGCCTCCCGCAGGTTCCGGCGAAGTAGGTTTTGGTTTTACACTACCCGGCATCCGTATACCCTTCATTTCATAACCCCAGTAATTTCGGTTGAAACCGGTATCGGCTTTTACTTTCAGGGTTCTGATTAATTCGTTTTCTGCATTGAATATTTTCACTGTTACGGAGTCGGTTTTGGATTTGCTGCTGGTATCTGTTTTATCAGCAGGCTTTACATAAAAGGAATAGGATGCACCCCTGTCCCGGTTTTGTCCGTCGTACAATCCCCATGTGCTATAGTCGTACCCCGCTTTATTTTTAAACTTAACCTGGTAGGCAACCGGGGCTTCAAATACCGTTAATTTTTTAGAGGTTATTTTACTATTGCCAGCGGCGGCCAGTCTTAATGGACGAATATCATCCATTATATACAATGCCCTGCCGAAGGTGGCAATACAAAGATCCGCTTCCCTTTCCTGTATAACTAAATCATAAGTAGATACAGAAGGATATCCATTTTTCCATTGTTCAAAACTGGTTCCGTTATCAAAGCTTACCCACAGCCCCTGTTCGGTTCCTGCAAAAATTAAATTGGGTTCTACAGGGTCCTGTAATAAACACAAGGCATACCCTTTCACTTTATTTTCATTGAGCATCAGCTCCCAGGTTTGGCCATAATTTTTTGTTCGGAAAATGTAGGGTTTAAAATCTCCTCTTCTATAATCATTGCATACCACAAATGCTTCAGCGGCATTATACCTGCTGGCTCTTATCTGCGGTATCCATCCCCCCAATGGCATACCGGGGATTCTGCCCCTGAAATTAATCCAGGTTTTACCAGCATCCTTTGTCAATTGTACGTTTCCATCATCGGTACCCACCCAAATAACATTTTTATCTTTTGCCGAAGGTTCAATACACAGGATGGTATTGTAATTTTCAGCCCCGGTAATATCAACAGACAATCCGCCATTTTCATCCTGTTTTTGTTGCGCTACGTCATTGGTTGTCAAATCCGGCGAAATGATTTGCCAGGTAAATCCCTTATTCGTGCTTTTATGTACAAATTGGCTGCCATAGTAAATAGTATTCACATCGTCCGGAGCCTGGGCAAAAGCCGCATTCCAGTTAAAACGCAACCGTGTTTTTAAATCTGGTATGGGCGGCTGCAGGCTGTTCTGTTCACCGGTTGCAATATTGTACCTTCCCAATTCACCTTTTTGCGCCATGGCATATACCCAATTGGCATCCTGCGGATCCGGAGCCACATCAAAGCCATCACCACTCCAAAGATTATCCCAAAAATAATTTTTAATGCCCCCATCCATCCATGTATAAGCCGGCCCTCTCCAGCTTCCGTTATCCTGCATACCACCCATTATATGATAAGGTATTTCGTTATCCACGTTAATATGGTAAAACTGGCCAACAGGTAATTGTTCGTCAAATTTCCAGGTACGGCCACGGTCGCGGCTTATGCCAATTCCGCCATCATTTCCATCAATAATAAGATTGGGATTGGTTGGATGTATCCAGAATGCGTGATGATCCGGATGAATACCGGAATAAGGAATTACGTTTTGAAAAGATTTTCCTCCATCCTCACTCATACTGATCATTTGGTTGATATTATACAACCGGTTTTCATTCAACGGATCCACCCGTATGTCCTGGAAATAAAAAGCACGGTTAGTAACATCAGCTTTATTACTGTTTACAAGTTCCCATTTAAATCCGCCATCATCGGTTTTGTACAATCCGTTTTTTGTTGCTTCCACGAGAGCGTATATGCGTTTAGGTTCATTGGTAGAGATAGTAATCCCAATTCTGCCATAATCGCCATCCGGCAAACCTTCCTTTTTACCTAACTTTTTCCAGTTTTTACCTCCATCGAAAGTGATGTATAAACCGCTGCCCGGGCCACCGCTTTTAAAACTATAAGGAGTGCGGCGGTGCTGCCACATATTAGCGATCAGTTTATTGGGATTGGTAGGGTCCATCACCAGTTCAGCACAACCACTGGTATCATTGGTATGCAACATGAGTTTCCAGGTATCGCCTCCATCGGTAGTTTTATAAACGCCCCTTTCCGGATGTTCTGCATAAGGATTTCCTATTGAAGCCGCATACACCGTATTGGGATCATTTGGGTCAATGATCACCCGGTGAATGTTTTTTGTTTTTTCAAGTCCCATCAGCTTCCAGGATTTGCCTGCATCCAGGCTCTTATAAATACCGCCGCCCAGGTTCAGTGAATTTCTCGGATTCCCCTCACCGGTGCCTACCCACAAAACTGAGGGATTGGACTGCTGTACGGCAACCGCACCAATATTTAAAATTGACTGGTCATCGAAAATTGGCTGCCAGTTGCTGCCGCCGTTTTCTGTTCTCCAAACTCCGCCTGAAGCAGTACCAAGATATATGATATCCGGGTTACTATGCAAAGCATCAATACTGGTAACACGGCCACTCATACCAGCGGGCCCGATGCTGCGTGGTTTTAAATTCTTAAACTGGCTGGTTGAAATTTTTTGAGCACTCAACAAATTCGTGCAAATAAATAATGCCAGCAGGATATTCAATTTTCTCATTAAGCGTATTTTTTTTTAGAAGTCGAAGTTGCATAAAAACACAGAGGTTCCCAAACAAAAGGTGGGAAGTAAATCAATGATACCGGTTTTTAAATTTTTGATTAAGGGTGATAATTTATATTCTATTTCCTGAAATTCTTCTCCGCATTTTTGGCAGTATCAAAATCCAATACCACCGAGTTAATACAATAGCGTAACCCAGTGGGTGGGGGGCCATCTTCAAACACATGCCCGAGGTGCGATTTACACCTGCCACACATTACTTCAGTACGTTTCATACCATGTGTGCTATCGGGTGCATAAATAATACTCCCCTTTTTGTAGGGTTCAAAAAAAACTGGGCCATCCACAGCTACTTTCAATTTTTCCTTTGCTGTTAAAAAGCGGGTTCCCACATACGGCACAATAATAAGTGCCAACCTCTTTATGATTATTGTATTTTCCTGTAAACGACCGTTCTGTTCCTTTTTCTCTAGCAATTTGCATATACTTCTTTAGGTAAAATTTTATTCCACTCTGCATTGCTTAAGTTAACTTTAGTGCTATCCGATTTTGAATAATGTGGATTGGGTTGATCATTTGATTCCATCCTTGTTGGTATTTTTTTATTGTCAATGGAATTACATCCGGTAAAAAGAATGAATATCAATGAAATAATGCCTGGTGATCTATTCATGTTTTGTCAACAATCTAATGAATAAATAGTTTTTTGCTTGAAATTTTAAAAGAAATCATCGTTTATCAACAAATTGTTAGGAATGTTAAACGATTTTTAAAGCTGGTAGTTTATATTTGTTTTTTTACAAAGGATAGCAAGCAAATATGTTGAATTTAATACTCTTTGGCCCTCCAGGCAGCGGTAAAGGAACGCAAAGTGAAAAACTGATTGCAAAATATGGCTTAAAACACCTGAGCACCGGCGACTTGTTACGTTCAGAAATTTCCCAAAAAACACCATTGGGTCTTGAAGCGAAAAACATCATGGATAAGGGCCAGTTGGTGCCTGATGCTGTGGTAATAGGTATGATCAGTTCCGCATTGGAAACCAACCCGGATGCTAAAGGTTTTTTATTTGATGGTTTCCCAAGAACATCTGCACAGGCAGAAGCACTGGATAATTTGCTGGAGTTAAAAGGTACATCTATTATTACAATGCTTGCCATGAAGGTAAGTGAAGAAGAACTGGTAAGCCGGTTGCTAAAACGTGGCCAAACCAGCGGAAGAAGTGATGATAATAATGAAAACGTGATAAGGGCAAGAATTGCAGAGTACCACAATAAAACTACGGCGGTTGCAGATTATTACACAAAATTTGACAAGGTTGTTTTGGTTAAGGGAGAAGGATCTGTAGATGAAATTTTCAGTAGCCTTTGCAAGGAGATTGATGCGGTGGTAGAATAATAAGTGTACTCATGATAAAATAATTAAAGCGGCTTTGGCCGCTTTTTTTTTACTTTGTAACTTAAAATAAAAAAGAATGGATCAGCAAAAACTTAATTTCATCTCCACCGGGCTTGTTCCGCTTTTAAGATCATTACCTGCTGATGCCAAAATGAAATGGGGTAAAATGAATGCCCAGCAAGTGGTAGAGCATATTTCCGGTTTCTTCAGGGTTTCTACCAATAAACTTCATTTTCCATTGGTAACTCCGGCTGACCAGTTACCCAAATTCAAAGAGTTTTTACGAAGTGATAAAGAATTCAGGGAAAATACAAAGGCACCTGTGTTGCCCGAAGATCCACTACCAGAGCAGTTTGCCAGTTATGCCGATGCTGTGAACGACCTGGAAAAGGAAGTGAAAGATTTTTTACATGAATTTACCAACGATCCTGCTTTAACTACGCAACATCCTGTATTTGGAGACCTTAATTTTGAAGAATGGGTATTGTTGCACTATAAGCATGTGGTGCATCATTTGAAGCAATATGGGTTGATGTAAATAAAATACCTATTAACGTCTTCCGTATTTTTAGTAGGGAGAGAAAAATAATGTTTCGTTATAAAATGATTATCAACTACTTGTTTATTGTTTGTTGCACAGATGCATCAAACAATAAACAGGGAGTTAACGGATAAAAATATGTAAATGAATGATCTAACAAAGTCTACAGTTGACAGGCAAAATGTTTTAAATAACAAATATGCAGTTGAAAAATTACAGGAATATTTGGGATTAACTGGTATGCTATTTAATCAGGAATGTAGGTTCACAATTCAGCAAGTGACGGATTTTTATTTAGTTTACAGAGGAACAATCATCAGATATTTAAACCAATTCGAAAGCGAGTTAAAACATAATGGATATGAGGTTTTAAAAGGCAAAAAATTGAAAGAATTTAAAAATCAATTCGGACATATACTGGAAGAAGGTACAAAAGCCCCGCAATTGGGAGTATTTAACTTTAGGGCGTTGCTAAACCTGGGCATGATATTATCTGAAAGCGAAAAAGCAAAAGCATTAAGGAGTAAAATGCTGGATATCGTAATTGATACCATAAACAATAAGTTGGGCCGCTCAACAAAATACATAAACCAAAGAGACGAAGATTTTTTTACTGCTATAATAAAGGAACCGCATTACAGAAAACAATTCACAAGCGCATTGAATAAATATGTGGAAATGAATTTTTCGAAATATTCATTTTTCACAGATAAAATTTATAAATCGATTTTTAACGAAAATGCAAAGGAATACAAACACATACTTCAATTGGAAGATAGTGAAAACCCAAGAGACACTATGTATGGCGAGGTGCTAAAAATTATTGCCTCTTTTGAAAATGGATTAGCTCATGAAATGGAAAAAAATTCAAATGAATTAAAAAGAAAATTAACACAAGTTGAAATGGAGAAATTATTGAATAGTTTTGCGAGCCATCCTTTATATAAACCCTTAATTGAAGATGCCTGTACTAAAATGGCTTCAAGGGATTATGGATTTAGACAGGTTTTACATGAAAAACTCAGGCAATATCTAAATAGCGTACCACTAAGTGATTTTGATCGTTTTCTTGGGGAAAAAAGTAAAACCTTTGAAGAAAGGCTTGAAGAAAACAAGGAAGTGTTTATACGTTTAAAAGACAGATGATATGACTTTTTTTTACTTTACAATTTCCTATGCTATTAAAACGCACGACAAAATTATTGAGATTTCCGGGGGCTTAACTGGAATAAAGGATTTGGGAAATCTTGAAAGCCCATTGAGTCATATTCAAAATGATGACTATTATCCAGATTTAGAAGACAAAATAACCCATCTCGTATTTTCAATAAATAAAAATCATGCTTTTACCGATGGGAATAAAAGAACTTCAATAGCATTAGGAGGATTTTTTCTGGAATTAAAATGGTCTTGATGTTTTGGTTTTCAAATTTATAACCGAAATGGAAAATGTCGCTGTACATGTAGCGGATAATCGCATTGATAAAGATTTATTATTTGAAATTATTACTTCATTAATTTATGAAGACGAATATTCTGAGGAATTGAAATTAAAAATTATTGGTTCAATTTCTTAACATCCGTTCTTAACGATTTGCAACATGAATAAACTCGGCAACTACATCACAGGGAAATGGATTACGGGCGACGGCGATGGACAGCAATTGTACAATGCAGTAACCGGTGAATTAATTGCCAGCGCAAGTACAAAAGGACTGGACTTTGCATCCATTACAGACTACGCACGAAAAGTTGGAAATCCTGCTTTACGAAAAATGACATTTCATCAGCGGGGCAATATGCTGAAGGCCCTTGCCATCTATTTAAGAAATCACCTGGATAAATTTTATGCGATCAGTTATCAAACCGGGGCTACCAGGGCAGATAGCTGGGTAGATATTGAAGGGGGCATTGGTAATCTTTTTGCCAACGCATCCCTGCGCAAAAAACTTCCGGATGAAACATTTTGTATTGATGGAGAAAGCCACAATCTCAGTAAGTACAATACTTTTATGGGTACGCATATTTTGGTACCCAAAGAAGGTGTTGCCATTCACATCAATGCTTTTAATTTTCCCGTGTGGGGGATGCTGGAAAAAATTGCGGTGAATCTGCTGGCAGGTATGCCTGCAATCGTTAAGCCCGCCACTGTTACTTCCTATTTGACAGAGGCTTTTGTAAAAGAAATTATTGCTGCCGGTATATTGCCGCCGGGTGCTTTGCAACTGGTATGCGGAAGCGCCGGCGATCTGCTCGATCATGTTGGCTCGCAGGATGTGGTAACTTTTACCGGCTCGGCAAAAATCGGCTTACTATTAAAATCAAACCCCATAATTTTAAAAGAATCGGTTCCTTTTACGATGGAAGCGGACAGCCTGAATTGTATTGTATTGGGTGATGATGTAATACCCGGAATGCCGGAGTGGGACATTTTTGTAAAAGAGGTACGTAAAGAAATGACCTTAAAGGCAGGCCAGCGCTGCACCGGCATCCGTAGAATATTTGTACCCGAAAATAAGATGGAAGATGTGTGGAAGGCCATTGCTGTTGCCTTATCACAAACAACTATTGGCAACCCATTAAATGATAAAGTGCGGATGGGATCCTTAGCCGGGCAAACGCAGCGTAATGAGGTAAAGGAACAGGTACAAAAGTTATTAGCCACCTCTCAACTAATTTATGGTTCATTGGATAGTGTAGCAGTAGTAGATGCCGATGCAAATAAAGGCGCTTTCATTTCACCCATATTATTGATGAATGATAAGCCCTATGCTTCCGATGATGTACACAGCATTGAAGCTTTTGGACCAGTAAGTACCATCATGCCCTATAAAAATTTAGCAGATGCAATTGAGCTGAGCAAAAAGGGAAAGGGAAGCTTATGTTCCTCAATAGTAACTGCTGATAACAGCATTGCCAAACAGTATGTGATTGCTGCAGCAACGCACCATGGCAGAATTTTGGTATTGAATAAAGACTGTGCAAAAGAAAGTACTGGTCACGGCTCACCGTTGCCGTTACTGGTACATGGCGGACCGGGCCGGGCCGGCGGTGGAGAAGAAATGGGTGGTCTGCGGGGTGTAAAACACTACCTGCAACGAACCGCCATTCAAGGCTCTCCCACTACCATCACGGCTATTACGAATGTTTACCAGCAAAACGCAAAGGGGAAATATCCCGGCAGGCATCCGTTCAAAAAATATTTTGAAGAGCTGGAAATCGGTGATCAGATCATTACTGAAAAAAGGATGATCACAGCGGAAGATATTGACCGCTTTGCTGATTTAAGCGGTGATCATTTTTATGCGCATATTAAAACGACCGCCTTTACCGGAACCATGTTTGAACAACAGGTAGCACATGGATACCTGATCATGAGTATTGCTGCCGGTTTATTTGTAGATAGCTATGAAAAGAACCCGGTGCTGCTAAATTATGGCATTGATGAATTGCGCTTTACAAAACCTGTTTATCCTGGTACGGAAATAGGAATCCGTTTTACCTGCAAAGAAAAACTACCCAATGATAAACGAATAGTTGAAAACCCGGAGGATGTAAAAAGAGGGGACGATATTGAAAAAGGGATAGTAAAATGGCTGGTAGAAATGATTGATGACAAAGAGGAAGTAGCTGGTGTGGCCACCATACTTACAATGGTAGCAAGGAAATCAATTTAGTTTTTTGATGGATAGGTAATTAGTCTATCCGCCTCAAAAAACAGTTTATGCTTGCATCTTAATTTGATAAATATACCTGGTAAAATGATCCTAAGAATAGTATATTTGAGTAGGAAGTATTCGCCTGAATAACAGGCTTTAATTATAAAAATGAATAAGTTAAAAAGTAATTGGCTATCATTCGTTCAGCATTACTTTTCAATTTATTTAGAGAAATATTTTCCGCTGAATACCTGATCAAAATTTGTTTAAAAAGTAAAAAAAGTAATCCACTGTGTCCGGCCGGGGACTTAAATAAACATACAATATGATACAGCTAGTAAAAGAAGGTTACGTAAAAACAGAAACGCATAATGGCATTACAACGATTGAATTCTTTCATCCTAAGGGTAATTCCCTGCCCGTAAAAATTTTAGAGGAGTTGGCGAAAGAAATACATTTTGCCGGAAATAATGATGACAGTAAAGTGATCATTTTAAAAAGTGAGGGCGATGGCACTTTTTGTTCGGGTGCATCATTTGATGAATTGCTGCTGATAAAGACAGTAGATGAAGGAATAAAATTTTTTAGTGGATTTGCCAATGTAATCAATGCCATGCGTAAATGCCCTAAATTAATTATTGGCAGGGTACACGGCAAATGTGTTGGCGGAGCAGTTGGTTTGGTTGCAGCCGTTGATTATGCAATTGCTACAAACCAGGCAGATATAAAACTGAGCGAGCTGGCGATTGGTATTGGGCCATTTGTAATTGGCCCTGCGGTTGAAAGAAAGATTGGAACAGCGGCATTTGGCGCTTTGGCCATTAATGCCAATATGTGGCGAAACGGGGATTGGGCCAAACGAAAAGGCCTGTTTTCAGAATTGCATGAGAATGTAGAGAATATGGAAGAATCGATAGACCGGCTGGCAACCACTTTAGCTCACAGCAATCCAGACGCAATGACCGAAATGAAAAAAATGTTTTGGAAAGGAACCGAACATTGGGATACATTATTAAAAGAAAGGGCAGCTATCAGCGGGCGGTTGGTATTAAGTGAGTTTTCGAAAAAGGCAATCCAAAAAATGTTATCTCAGAAGTAATACCAGTGGACACAGATCAGCCTATAACGAATCGGATACCTATTTTTAGCGAAACTAATTTCAAAGATATTTGTGATCATTTAGGTAAAAAAGATCCCGATCTGCAATTGATTTTAGAGAGTTATAATTACCCTCCGTTGTGGAGGCGTTCTCCTTCATTCGAAACATTGGTGCATATTATTTTGGAGCAGCAGGTTTCACTGGCTTCGGCCCTGGCGGCTCTCAATAAAATAAAAGAGAAGATTACCCATATTACCCCTGCCAGTTTGTTGGCATTAAGCAATGAAGAATTAAGAGCTTGCTATTTCAGCAGGCAAAAAATTACATACACCAAATATTTAGCCCAATCGGTCATAAACAATGAATTAAATATTGGGGAACTAAGCAATATGAATAATGAAGTGGTGAGGTCAACTCTTACAAAAATTAAAGGAATTGGCAACTGGACGGTGGATGTATATTTAATGATGGTACTTCAGCGCCCTGATGTTTTTCCATTGGGTGATATTGCTTTAATGACCAGTATAAAAGAAACAAAAAGATTATCAAAAGATATTTCAAAGGAGGCCATAGCAGAAATTGCATCAGGATGGAAGCCTTATCAAACGATCGCCGCATTCATTTTGTGGCATTCGTATTTATGTAAAAGAAAAAGATAAAACCCTGTCGGCCCAATAATTTTATCTCTTTCAAGAGGTTTCTATAAATTATCCCATTCGTGTAATCAACCAATATTAGTATCTCTCTTCATATTAAAAACCGATTTATAAACCGGTCTTTTAAGTTTTCGGCCCTGGCAATTTAAAGCGTTGTATATTATTTTTTACATGTGCTTTACATCTGGAGAAAGAAGTACTAGCCACGCCAGCAGGTTTAACGCATTCAATTATTTCAACTTTCGTTATCGACGAATTATCCTGTGGCTAAACATTTAATAAGAGGCATATTTTTAATCCGGAATGTATTTGTTGTTTATTTAACATATTCGGTTACAAACACACTCATTACACTTAATATTATTTTGATGAATAAAATACAGTAAAAAAATTTAACGCCTGGTTGATTGATTTGGTTTACAAATGGTAAAATGCTATTTTGCACCACATTTAATGAAAAAAAGCAGGAAATCATATTCAATTTTTCAAAAGGCATCATCGATTTTTTTGATGCTGGTGCTGCTTTGGCTTACTGTAAGCACTCCTTTTATTATTGCCACACAGCAGGAAATGGCCAAGCAACAAAAGGTAATGTCCGTTGAGCTTCCCATTAGTGACAATGAGGATGAAACCGGGGATTCGTCCACCAATAACAATGTAGAAGAGAAAGTACTGGGCAGCAACAGCTTTTCCGAAGAATACCTGCACGACCTTCACGATGCACCCGATTTTGGAGCCAAATTAGCTCGGAATTACCAGTTGAAAAACTCCGGTACCTATATTGCTTTTCATGGCGAATTGCACGCACCCCCACCCAATGCGGCTTAATTTATTTTCACTTTAACAGTCTTTTCTGTTTGCATATTTATTGATGCAGAAACAGCAAGTCAAATAATTATATAGGTTAAAATTTACCCGCTTACAAAAGACTGAAAATTCTCCTTCCAGCATTTTTAAAATTTCACAGTTCCATCTATTGAAGCGGCCAGATTGAATTAAATAAATCGTAATGATGAAATTGAACACAAAAAATTTTAAGACCGATCTTCTTTCCGGTATGGTGGTTTTCTTAGTTGCATTGCCCCTTTGTTTGGGAATAGCTGTAGCCAGCGGGGCGACTCCATTTGCCGGCATTATCACCGGTGTGATTGGCGGTATAGTAGTGGGCGTTCTTAGTAGCTCAAATGTAAGTGTGTCTGGTCCTGCGGCCGGACTTATTGCCATTATTCTTGCAGCGATAACGAATCTTGGATACGAGACGTTTTTGCTGTCAGTGGTGCTTGCAGGGGTTATTCAGCTCTCATTAGGTATAGCAAAAGCCGGGGGTATTTCCAGCTATTTCCCCTCCGGCGTTATTGAGGGGATGCTTACCGCAATAGGCATAATCATTATCAAGAAGGAATTACCACATGCAATTGGGTATGATAAAGAACATGAAGGCGATTTTTATTCTTATGAGCTGATAGATAGTGCCGATAAAGGTTTTTTCAGTGAGATTATTCATTCTTTTAATTACGCCCATACCGGAATTATCATTGTTACTGTTGTTTCTATTGCAATATTGGTTGCTTTTAACAAGGTTGCTTTTTTAAAGAAAATAAAAGCCATTCCCGGGGCATTAATAGTGGTATTAGTGGGTATTTTGATCAACGAATTATACAAGGTAACCGACCCCTCCCTCGTGATAGCAGGCGAACATTTGGTGAAGCTGCCAACCGCCTCTTCTTTCGGTGAATTTTTCGGGCAGTTCAGTTTTCCCAACTTCTCGGGTTTTACCAATCCAACTGTTTGGATTACGGCTGTAACCATTGCAACTGTGGCAAGTATTGAAACATTGCTCTGCCTGGAAGCCGGCGATAAAATGGATCCATTGAAAAGATTTTCGAGTGCCAATGCAGAACTAAGGGCACAGGGAATAGGAAATATTTTAGCAGGCTTAATTGGCGGTTTACCGATGACATCGGTGATTGTAAGAACATCGGCAAATATAAATGCTGGTGCAAGGTCAAAGCTTTCCGCAATTGCTCATGGTATATTTCTTTTAATTGCAGTGGTAGCTATACCAAGCCTGTTAAACAAAATCCCCATGGCGTGTTTGGCGGCCATCTTAATTATGATTGGTTTAAAACTTGCCAGCCCTAAAGTGTTTAAGCACATGTGGCAATCCGGTAAGTTTCAATTCATTCCATTTATTGTAACGACAATTGCGGTGGTTGCGATCGATTTATTGAAAGGCGTGGGTATTGGTTTGGTGGTTAGTATTTTCTTTATTCTTAGAGGAAATATGAGACTGGCTTACTTCTTTAAAAAAGAAAAACACCACGAAGGCGAAACAGTACACATGGACCTTGCACAAGAAGTGTCTTTCTTAAATAAAGCTGCTATTAAACAAACACTGGCACATTTGCCCAGAAACAGCAAATTGATCATTGACGCTGCCAATACCGTGTACATCGATTACGATGTGCTGGAACTGATCAGGGACTTTGTAAACTTTGGATCGAAAGATAAAAATATTGCTGTAGAGCTAAAAAACTTTAAGCCAGCATATAAAATGGAAGATGCGATGCACGTGCATTCGGAGCAGGATTAGTTTGAGCAAGGATGTTAGTTTTTAAGAATTAAAAAGACCCGGTTATAAAAAAGAAAGACAGGCAAAATTTGAAATGTAGGATTGGTTGAATAAACCGATCAGAATTTAATTATTTATCTATTTAAAAAAAATATTATGAACAAATCATATCAAAAATTAATCAAAGGCAACCAGATATATTCCGACACAAAAAAATTCCAGGATCCTGAATATTTTGAAAATTTATCAAAAGGCCAAACGCCTGAATATTTGTGGATAGGCTGCAGCGACAGCCGTGTACCTGCCAATGAAATTACCAGTACACAAAGCGGCGAAATTTTCGTTCACCGTAATATTGCCAACCTGGTGGTACATACTGATACCAACTTATTAAGTGTGTTGGAATATGCCGTAAAATATTTAGAAGTAAAACACATTATCGTTTGTGGCCACCATGGATGTGGGGGCATAAAAGCAGCTATGACAAATACCTACCATGGTTTTGTTGACAACTGGCTGCGGAATATTAAAGATGTGTATCATACGAATGAAGAAGAACTGGCCGCTATCGCCGATATGGATGAAAGAGCCAACCGGCTTTCGGAACTAAATGTAATTGAACAGGTACGCAACCTTGCAAAAACTACTATTGTACAGGAAGCCTGGAGTAAAAGGGAACTGCATTTACACGGGTGGGTATATGGATTAAAGGATGGTTTGGTAAAAGACCTTAGCGTGATACATAATAGCCTGGAAAATATAGACAGCATTTACCGCTTTAACATTAACGGTGTGGGGCCTAAGGTTCCGGTAAAAAAGAACGATGTTCCTGTAGTAAAGTTACCTTTAAAGAAAGCAGCAGTAAATCATAAAGTACAGCGCTTAAAAACAAAGGGTTGATTTTATACAAATACTAAATATGCACCAAACAAAAAGTTTTCATTTTGATGAAGAACATGTGCTGCATGAGTTAAAACATTTTTTGCCTTCGCAACAGGCCTTAAAAGATTTTATTCATCACAATTCACTACATGCTTTTCAACACATGAAATTTTTTGATGCTATTTTCAAAGCATCAAAAATATTTGGCTTCCAGGTGCATTTGCAGCTACCTGAATACAGGGAATTATACAAAACGGGCCGGATAAGGGAAGATATTTTGCAGCAATTGATTGCCGGTAAAAATGACAATATTGCTGAGCCGATGTCTATCATCTGGAAAGAGAAATTGTTGAACAAAGAATTTGACACGATTAACCAGCCAAGAATTGGACAATTGCGCAAGCTGTGGAAAGAAGTGTACCAGCTTGATTTAGACAACAAGGTTCATCCGTTGTTATTCCGTATTCTTTGTGGTTTCTTAGACCAGGGGATTGGCATTTCGGAATTTCCTTTTGTAAACCTGGGTTTTACAGAAAGTATAAAAAAGCTGGAACAAAACAGCCTGGTAAGTTTTTTTAAGACGAAAATGGTCAGGCAAAAATTTTTATCAGGTAATTATTCTATCCCGGAGCTGCTAAAAACAATTGTTGGTAAAGAGGAATATTTTGAACAGTACCTGTTTGACCAGCATTTTGCCCATCATGGATGGAGTGGCTTCATCAGCGCACTGGAAGATAATCCGCAAACATTGCTCGACAACAAGAAGATTACATTTAAAGAACTGGTGGCTTTTGAATTGCTGATGGAGCTGGATGCATTAAACGATGAATTGGGTAATAAATGGCGGCCTTTGACCAATGATGTTACCGTGCCACCGGTTGATTTAATGGCGGAAGTTCCAAAAACAGAATTGGCTGAAGTAATAGAACTATGGCAGGAAGCATTTGAATGGAGTTATTACGATTCGGTATTGAAGGGGATATTATTGGCGGCCCCCCTGCCCCCCGAAGGGGGGTTCTTAGACCCTGCTATCACTGGGAAGTCTTCAGAAATTGCAGAGTCTAAAGCCCCTCCTTCGGAGGGGTTTGGGGAGGCTTCTCCTTCGGGGGGCAGGGGGGCTTTCCCTTCGAGAGACAGGGGGGCCTCCTTTCAGGCCATCTTTTGCATCGACGAACGTGAAGATTCCATACGCCGACACATTGAAGCAGTTGATAAAAATGGGGTAACATTTGGAGCTCCCGGCTTTTTTGGGGTGGAGTTTTTTTTTCAACAACAAGGCAGCAAGTTTTATGATAAACTTTGTCCTGCCCCGGTTACCCCTAAATATTTAATTAAAGAATCTGGTGCAAAAACGCCCAGGGAGGAAGAACTAATTTATACCAAATATACTCATGGGATCATATCAGGATTTTTCTTAAGCATGAGTTTTGGTTTTTGGGCTTTTGCAAAAAAATTGCAGATGTTGTTTCGTCCGAAAATGAGCCCGGCCATTTCAAATGCTTATGGGCACATGGACAAACAATCTACGCTCACCATTGAAAATAAAAATCCCGCTGATATTGAGAATGGTCTCCAGGTTGGTTATACCCTTAGCGAGATGGCAACGAGGGGCGAAGGATTTTTAAGAGGCATCGGCTTAATCAAAAATTTCGCATCCATCATTTATGTTGTGTCTCACGGCAGCAGCAGTGCTAACAATCCTCACCACGGCGCACATGACTGCGGTGCCTGTAGCGGAAGGCCAGGCGCTACCAATGCAAGGGTGCTCTCCTTTATTTTAAACTATAAAAGTGTAAGAGAAATATTAGTTGCAAAAGGAATTTCGATTCCCGATACCACCCAGTTTATCGGTTGTATGCACGATACCGCTGCCGATGTGATGGGGTATTATGATGAAAATATACTGAGTGCCAAAAACCAAAAAGAACATATCGTCAACATTCAAAATTTTGAAACCGCCTTAAACCTGAATGCAAAAGAACGAAGCCGGCGATTTGCATCAATCAATACCAAACAGGAATTGGAACAGGTGCGCAAGGCTATCCACAGCCGTTCGGTTTCTTTGTTTGAACCAAGGCCCGAGTTGGGTCACGGCACCAATACCTTAGCCATCATTGGCCGCAGGCAGGTAACCAAGGGGTTGTTTTTAGACCGGCGTGCTTTTCTAAACAGTTATGATTATACAACCGATCCCGATGGGACCATTCTTTCGGCGGTAATGCGGCCCATTGGTTTGGTTTGCGGTGGCATCAACCTGGAATATTATTTTTCCAGAGTGGATAACATTAAAGTAGGGGCCGGCACCAAACTGCCTCACAATGTGATGGGCCTGTTTGGAGTAGCCAACAGCAGTGATGGTGATTTGCGACCCGGCCTGCCCTGGCAGATGATTGAAGTGCATGACCCGGTACGATTACTGGTTATTGTTGAACATAAACCAGACATTGTTTTGAAAGCCATCCAGTCTTCACCGGAAGTTTTTGAGTGGTACAACAACGAGTGGGTGCATATTGTGTCGTACAACCCGGAAGAGAAGCAGTTTTATTATTTTAAAAAAGGGGCATTTATAAAATATAACCCCATAACGGAAGCCAGTGAAATAGGAACCATTAATAACATGGAACAATTTATTGAAGGGGCCAAGGAAATGGAAACGAATCATATTGTTCATGCAACGGAAGAAAACTTACCAGTGTATTTGCTGACTCCGGTTTCCTGAGAAGAAATCCAGGTTTCCCGCCCGGATGAGCCCGTTCGAACGGGGACAGATAATTTTGTAAAGTAGGCTATAAACTTTTAACGTTTAAACTGTTCGACACTGCATACATAAAAATCAATCAAAGCAGGAATACCGGTTTTTCACAAATAACATTGCAGATTTTTATCCTGTTGGGAGAATATGTTTTTTATTAAAACGCAATTAAAGTTGCCCAATGGTATACGGTAAAAGAGGGTGTCCCGAATAGTGGGATTAAAAAACGCAACAGTGCTGCCCACTGCCTCACTGCCTGAACAAAAAAAACTAAATGAACCAACTATTAGTATTATTTATCGCTATACCGTTCCTGGCATTCCTGGTAAGCCTGTTCTGGCAAAACAAAAGTGAAAAAGCCATTGGCAAAATTGTACGGTTCACCAAGGTATTGTATATTGTCGTTTCCCTTTCATTTGCCGTATGGTGGGTTTGGAACGGTCTTAAACCAATCAGTTATCACCTGGCCACACTTTATCAAACTGACCATTTTGTATTTGCATTTGAGCTTTTTTACGATGAAATTACCGCCGTATTCAGTATTATCGGGGCCTTGTTATTTTTCCTGGTAGCCACTTTCAGTAAATACTACATGCACCGCGACCAGGGTTACAAGCGCTTTTTTAATACGATCCTGCTGTTTGCCGCAGGGTATAACTTTATCATATTAGCCGGAAATTTTGAAACCCTTTTCATAGGATGGGAGATAAAGGGTGTTTGTTCTTTTTTACTCATCGCATTTTACCGCAACCGTTATTTACCTGTAAAAAATGCGTTCAAAGCAATTTCTTATTACCGCACCAGCGATGTGGCGCTAATGCTGGCAATGTGGATGATGCATCACCTCACTCACCAGAATATTACTTTTGCCAAATTGGGTGAGGCAAAGGAAATGGCTGTTCAATCCGGCAATACCGGTATGGCCATATTTATCGTCTGCATGATGATACTGCCTGCCGCTATTAAATCTGCACAGTTTCCTTTTACTGCCTGGCTACCAAGGGCGATGGAAGGCCCTACTTCATCATCTGCCATTTTTTACGGTTCGCTGAGCGTGCATATTGGTGTTTTTTTATTACTGCGTACGCATCCGTTTTGGGAAGATATGTTGTGGGCAAAAATTACCATTATTGTTATTGGCGCTTTAACGGCCATCATTGCTACATTAATAGCAAGGGTGCAACCAACTGTAAAAACGCAGATCGCTTATTCATCTGCGGCACAAATAGGGTTAATGTTTATTGAAGTGGCCATTGGCTGGCATTGGCTGGTGCTGGTACATTTTGCAGGTAATGCTTTTTTACGTACTTACCAGTTGCTGGTTTCTCCCTCCGTATTAAACTATTTGGTACACCATCAATATTTTCATTACACCCCTCCCACGCAAAAATCAGTGTCAAAAATAAATGCCTCCTTATATATGCTGGGCATTAAAGAATGGAATTTAGACAGCATCATGTTTACTTATGTATGGAGCCCATTTAAATGGATCGGAAAACAGGTGCAGTTTTTACAATCTGCCATTTTCACCGGCATTTTGATTGTTGCCGGGCTTGGCCTGCTGATATTGGGATATACTAACCAGCATCTCATTCCTTCTTTGGGTGGAACGCTGCCCATCATTTTGATGAGTATTGCCCTGGTGACTATCCTTTTTGCTTTTGCCTGCAGAAAATCGGCTTTAAAAGCATGGATATATTTAATTACAGCCCATCTATACATCATGGCTGCAATATTATTTAATGCGCCTCATATTAACGCTATTGAAATCATCTTTTATGCAAGCGGGGTTTTACCGGCTTTTTTATTGGGCTATTATTGTTTGCAAAAAATTAAGGGGATTGACAATGATATTTCCCTTAACCAATTCCATGGGTATGTATACGAACAGGAAACAACCGGCCTGCTGTTTTTATTTGCAGTAATTGGCATGTTGGGTTTTCCGGTAACGGCGGCATTCATCGGGATTGATGTATTTTTTACCTACGTTCACAGCGATCAGACTGTTTTGATTGTTTTAATGGGACTTTGCCTGTTATTTTTAGAGCTGTCGGCTTTTCGTATTTTACTGCGTATTTTCATGGGGCCCCATAAAAAATTAAATCATCCGGTAGCATTCAGAAGTTCATAAAAAATATTTTCAAAATGAGTTGTTCCAGGTTAAAGGAAACCTTTAATGCGGTTATAAATTTATTTTAGCCGGTAACCTAATTTAAACCCAAGCTGCATGTTAGGGTATGAGCCGTTTTGATAAATATCAAACAAATTATCACCAAACCCCCTTCCGCCATTATTATCATAATTTATTGAAAAACCCGGGGGCAAGCCAGCTGCGGTAAACTTTTTTATCTTAAAGCCGAGACCAGAATAAAAATCCATCATAAATCTTTTTTGCTTTCCCAATACCAGTTCGCCGCCAAATAAAATACTTACGCCATATACCATTTTGCGTTCTTTATAATCAACCTGTTGCGTAAAAACAGGTTGTCCGTTATTATTGGGAAGGCTAAGCCATTCCTGTTTATTCCTGCTGGTTTGTTTTATTAATCCCTGTGCCGAAAAGTAAAAACCACGGGGACCCTTTTTATCGCCCTGCAGGTAAAATTTTATTGCAGGCTTTAGCCTGTATCCACTGTAAGGATAAAACACAATATCATTATAATCCTGCCTTGCTACAAAAATGCCTGCATCTAATGCAAATGCAACATGGTTATTTTGTTTATATAAAATGGTAGCTGCAATGGCTACCTCTGGTTCACCAAATCCAAATGGGTTAAACTGTACCCACCAGCTATGCACCAGCGAAGGCGGGGATAAATTTGTTTTTGTATCCTGTGCAATGATTATTTTCGAAAGAAAAGAAAATACCAGCACCAGGGTAAGTTTATAAAATCGGGTAGGGTACATTGGATTAATTAAGCACTTTATTTATGAACCGGATATTGGAGGTATTGCTGATATCGTATAGTGCAATTCCATCAGTAACATAACAAATGAGCAAATCACCAAAAGGAATAACATCCCTGAAATCGTTGCCGGTGATAGATTGAGATATAACCGGCGCATTTATATTTTTTACATTGACTGCGACCATGCCATTTGCACCCAGGCATACAAACAGGATACTGTCTTTAAGGCCGAGGCCGTAAGGAGTAGGCAAATTAAAATTTTTAACCAGTTGCGGGCTAAGCAGGTTGGTTATTTTATAGAGGTACAAACCATCAGTAGGGGCACCGCAAAACGAACCGCTTCTTAATGTAACAAAAGCCGCCGTATCATTGGCCACTACCGGGTCGCAGCTACGCACGTGGGTTGCTGAACCGGCGAATTTGGGTTCTGCCGGATTGCTGATGGAATAAATAGCCATACCCGTTTGAGAGCCAATAAATAAATTGCTTTTGTATGGGTAAATGGTTTCAATATTATTGCCGATTACCAACGTATTTTTCAAAACCGGATTTGCAGGAGCTGAAACATCAAAGGTTTTTAAGGTTGCGTCTTCAACTATATACAAATAATTACCGGCAAGTGTAAACCGGGCGAGTGATCCGCCAACTCCATTTTGATTGCCTGCATTGCTGCTGCCATCAAGTGTTGATTTGTCGCAACCTGCTATCATTATCAATAAGAAAAATATGATTATATTTCGCATGGCGGATGGATTTAGTTTCTACATTTAGGGTTGTTAATTGAATCCCTTATCCAGTTAATTACAATTCCTTTACTATTGTCAACACATTCAAAATACCCACTGCCTGCCAGTGGAGCCAGTTGGTAATTATTGTTGTAAAAAATATTTTTTACCCTGCTTACCTCTTTTACATTATTGACATCGCTGATATCAACTACTACTAAATCGTTGAAATTATTGCTATACAAATAGTTACCTTTTATGGCAATTTCCTGGCTTCCTTTAATGTTGATAAAGCCTGACCGGGTTGTGTTGGCGGGAGTTGTGTTATCCAGGATATGTATACCTTCGCCAATTTCATTTTGAAAAATGTAATTGCCTTTTACATAAATTTTACCAGCATTTGTTACTACACGGGCGGGTTTGTTCTGAATCAGGTACAAGTCTGCGGAAGTACTGTACACTGGTTTAAACCCCATTACTTTCCCCACCACAGAACCATTGTTCTCGGACTTGCAGGCAGACAAAAAAAGCAGGATAAGGATGACGGAATATTGCAGGCGGCTCATTAATAAAAATTTATATTAAAAAGAGTGGCAGAATGAGTTATTAGCTGCTTTTACATTGCTCAGAAGCTGTTTAAATTTTCTATTTATGCCACTAATGTCTTCTAATTTTTTATAAAAAAATTATCATTATTCATACTAATTCGTGGATTCGTCGCAATTAAAATCTACATGGTAAATACTGAAATTTTTTTAAACAGTTTCTCAGTAAAAATCAACAAAGGATGTTATCATAAAAGTATTAAATCATCCGTATCAATAATATTAAAAACCGGCTATCGCCTATTCGATCGTTTTAGATATTCAATCCGCCACAAGCGCTTATTACCTGGCCGGTAACATAACTGCTCATATCGCTGGCTAAAAATAAAGTTACGTTCGCAATATCATCCGTGGTTCCAAATCTTCCGAGCGGAATGCCGGCTTTATATTTATCTGCACCATCACCCTCTTTTAAATATCCTGTCATATCGGTTTCTACAAACCCGGGTGCAATGGCGTTGCAGCGAATATTGCGGCTCCCCAGCTCCTTGGCGATACTTTTCGTAAAACCTATTACCCCAGCCTTACTGGCAGCATAACTGCTTTGCCCGGCATTGCCCATTTCGCCAATTACGCTGCTCATATTAATAATACTGCCAAACTTTGCTTTCATCATGGGGCGTATTACCTGTTTGGTCATATTGAACACACTTTTCAAGTTCGTTTGCATTACTTCGTCCCATTGTTCCGCCGTCATGCGTAACAACAAATTATCTTTTGATATACCGGCATTATTCACACAAATATCTATTTGCCCAAATTCCTTCAACACATCGCTTACAAAAATCTCGCATGCCGTATAATCGCCTGCATTGGTTTGATAAGCCTTTGCTTTTACACCCAATGCAACTAATTTTTCTTCCAATAATTTTGCCCTTTCAGTACTGCCATTGCTTACATAGGTAAAAGCAACATTAGCGCCCTGCTCCGCAAATTTTATTGCAATGGCCTCTCCGATGCCACGGGCAGCGCCCGTTACAATGGCTGTTTTTCCTGCAAGTAATTTCATTGTATTATTTTTTCAATTTGATGTTTGAACCAGTTTGTTTTAGATAAATCTATTGGACTGATATGTTGTCTTTCACTTAGGCTTTTACAAAAATCTTTCATTGAAAAAGATTTATAAAACTCTTCAAAAGCATTACTGTTCAGGTAATCTGAAATTGTTTTAGTTTGTTTATAATTTTCATTATCCGGGGTAAATCTCTCCCTGTTTTTTGAATTTTCCATACCAGGTTCTTTAAAATAAGGATACCCTTGTCTTATGGAAGCTACCTTAATTAATAACTCTTGCTTTCGCAATTCTTTTTCTGCTGCTATTTTTTGCTTATATGCTTCTTTATTAAAATGACTGTTTCCCTTTTTATAATATTCATCTAAGTTCTCCGGGTGAAATAAATAATTTTCGATACAATAGAATTTCAGGATTTTTAAACAGCCATACTTTTGTTCTATCGCTTCAATGTCGTTGTCAGTTAAAAAATCCCTGTCAACAATCCCATTAAAATTTCCGGATTTAGCCTTGTGAAAAACTGCATCCCTGTTTTTTTCGGCAACAAAGAGGGTTATGGGAATGTTGAGTGACGCAAAGTAATGACGGTCTTCATTTTCAACAAAAAATAGTTTATAGCTTTTAAAAAGTGATGGCAATATTTCCTTACTAACGGCTATTTCATAAACGTCAGGATTATCTTTAGGCTCGGGGCTTATTGTCCTGGGTTGATCAAAGTCCAAATCATCGAAATCCAAAATAACAGCATCGCTGGTTTCCTTAGCGTATTGAATAAACCCAAGTGAATGAGAGGCTGTCCAAAACTGGCAGTTATCCGGTATCCAGTTTTCTGTTAATTCTTTCAGTAAATCAAACTGAAGTTTGGTATTCAGGTGTGCATCAATTTCATCAAAAAAATAAATTGTATTAGTGAAATAAGCTGCCCTTGCATAAAGATTGATTAAAAGGTTTATAATTTCTTTTTCTCCGGCGCTTAGCAAATCATAATTTATTTCGGCATTTCCTTTTCTAAAAATTAGCTGGGCAGGATTTCCATCTGCCGGAGTTTGAAAATTTATTAACTGGAGTTGGGAATAATTATTTGAACCAAATATCCTTGACAATGATTCATTTAATCTTTGCATGAATTTTTTTACTTCATCAATTTTCCCGTTTGTTATATTGTTGAGGTCGCTAAATACCTTTTTAACAATTTCAGATAATAATAAATCGATGTCGTTCTCAAACCTGTTATCCCTGTCAATATAATAACCCGGCCTGTCACCGTCATCTGCAACTTTAATGGGTATACCTATAACAGTTCGCTCTATCCTTGAAAAATATCTAACTGCACTTCTTCCATAAAAAGATATACCACCATTATTGGAAATGTAATTCCCCGTGCTGGAGACGAACTGCTCACCATCATAATTATCAGCATAAAAGTTTATACCAAATTTGTTGGAAGTAACTTTTTTATAATAATCTTCTTCATCAATAAAAGGTTCCTCAGCTTTCAAAACTTTATTAATCATCTCAAACGCATCAAACACACTACTTTTCCCACTTCCATTGCTCCCTATTAACAATACCAACTTAGCCGATTCAGGAATATCCTGAATAGTTAAGTCTGTAAACCGTTTAAAGTTTGTTAACTGGAGGCTTTTGATCTTCATACCGCTAAGTTCGCAATTAATTTTATTTCTTCCAGCATGCCCCGTTCGTTGCTTAGGCGGGGCACCTTATGTTGTCCGCCCAGTTTCCCTTTGCCACGAAGCCATTGTGTAAAGGTTCCTTTTGGCAGTGCATGTACCAACGGCAATCTTAGTGCAATATCTTTGTGCCGCTTCGCCTCATAATCGCTGTTACAGTTTTTCAGCGCCTGATCTAATTCGGTAGTAAACGATTGCAAGTCATCGGGTGTTTTATCAAATTCTACCAGCCATTCGTGAGCCCCATTGCTTTCTTCACTAAAATAAACCGGGGCGGCTGTATAATCATTTACCACCACGCCCGTTTTTTCTGCTGCCCTGGCAATTGCGTTATCACTGTTATCTACAATTACTTCTTCGCCAAAGGCATTCATATAATGCTTTAGCCTGCCGGTAACTTTTATTTTATAGGGATTAAGTGATGTAAACTGAATGGTATCACCAATTAAATATCGCCATAAGCCACCTGTTGTGCTTACTACCAATGCATAGTTTTTACCTACTTCAGCATTTTTTAAACCTACTGTTTGCGGGTCTTCTTTTCCGTACTGATCTACCGGCATAAACTCGTAAAAAATTCCATGTTCCGTAAAAAGCAGCATGCCATCATCATCCGGGCATTGCTGGCCCGCAAAGAAACCTTCGCTTGCGTTGTATATTTCCAGGTAATTAATTTTACCACCAATAATCTTATCAAACTGTTCCCGGTAAGGGATAAATGATACGCCACCATTAATGTATAATTCCAGGTTGGGCCATACTTCCTTGATGGTAGCTTTTCCTTTAATGGCTAAAATTCGTTTTAATAACAATAGTGTCCAGGTAGGTACGCCGGCCAAAGAGGTTACATTTTCTTCGGCAGTAATTCTTGCCAGTTGTTCAATTTTATTCTCCCATTCGTCCAGCAGGGCGATCCTCAGTTCAGGCGTTCGCAGCCATTGACCCCAAAAAGGGGTATTCTGCATCAATACCGCACTTAAGTCGCCATACTGAATTTCTTCATTCATTTTACTTAACTCGTGGCTGCCGCCAATCACAAGGCCTTTGCCGGTTAAGAGGTCGCTGCCCGGAAAATTATTATAGTAGGTAGTCAATACATCCTTGGACGCCTTGAAATGATTGTCTTGCAGGCTTTCATCGCTAATGGGAATGAATTTACTTTTGTCGGATGTGGTGCCGCTGCTCTTGGCAAACCAGCTAATAGGCGTGTTCCATAATACATTTTCCTCTCCATCCATCATCCGTAATATGTATGGTTTCATGTCATCGTACTCGTGGATGGGCACGCTCTTCTTAAACTCTTTTAAACTAAACAGTTTTGAAAAATGATACTTTTTACCAAACTCGGTATATTGGGCTGCTGTTACCAGCTCCTGCAATACTTCCCGCTGTACAGCTACCGGATGCCTGCTCCAATTTTCTATACGCCAGAATCGCATACGGGCCAGTCTTGATATTGTGGGGGATAACAATTTCATTATCAGTTGGCAAAATACGCAATAGTAATGAAAGATGGAAGGCTATTATGATCTTTTATTGACAGGAGACATGGATATTGGAATTGCTATTTTCAGATTATTCTTCATTTTCTTTCGGGATATGTTTAAATATCCGCAATATTTTTTAACTCTAGGATCACCTTGCTCAATGCTGTTTTTGTATCCAGGGATTTATCACCGTAAATGTTCTGAATATTATCAAGCAACGCAGTGTTCCTGTTTCCGGTGGCGTAAGCATAAACTTCCGATTCCAGCTCGTCAGTAAAATGCCGGTATTCTTCAAATTGCAAATTTTCTTCTATCGCATCATTTTCTGTATCGCCTTCTGGCGATTCACCTGAATAAACCCGGTCATTTTTTACCCTTTCTCTATCTTCTAAACCTGTTAAGGCCTTTTCAAGTTTCTCAATCAATGCGCCGGGTGTAGAGCGGGTTTTTGCTGCCTCCAGGTGCAAATAGTCTTTTCGTTTCAATTCAAAGTTGCGCCCCAGGTACAGTCTCCTTACCTGTTCATCCTCCGCCAGTTCTTCTGCTGTACCGTGCTTAAATATCTTTCCATCAATCAGCAGGTAAGCCCTGTCGCAAATTGAGAGTGTTTCGTTTACGTTGTGATCCGTTATCAGTATGCCAATATTTTTATACTTCAACTTCGCTATAATTTCCTGAATATCTTCCACTGCGATGGGGTCTACGCCGGCAAAGGGCTCATCGAGCAATACAAATTTGGGGTCCACTGCCAGCGCCCTGGCTATTTCCGTTCTTCTCCTTTCGCCACCGCTTAAAGTATCCCCGTTGTTTTTACGCACATGCGATAACCGGAATTCATCCAGCAATTGCTCCAGTTTTTCTTTCTGCTCCAGCTTACTGAGTTTTGTCATTTCCAGTACCGCAGTTATATTGTCTTCTACACTTAATTTTCTAAAAACACTGGCTTCCTGGGGCAGGTAACCAATTCCCATTTGAGCCCGTTTATACATTGGCAACTTCGTAATATTAAGATCGCCCAAAAAAACTTCTCCCTCATCCGGTTTTATCAATCCCACCACCTGGTAAAACGAAGTGGTTTTACCAGCTCCGTTTGGACCTAGTAAGCCCACTATTTCACCCTGCTCTACATTAAATGAAACTTTATTTACTACGGTCCGGCTGCCGTAAACTTTTACCAGGTCCTTTGTTTGTATAGTTAAGCTCATGATTTGTAAAAATAAGTGATCCGGGGTAAATAGTGTACAACGGCTATCTTTTTAACAAGGCGGCTGGTTAATCCATTTCCATCCACAGCATCAACAAAATATTAAAGAAAATACCGCTTTGAACAAACAAAGGATATTTTGCATTTAGCATTTATCTTTGCCTCCATTTTATCATTATGAAAGTTACAGAACATATTTCGCAGGCTACTGATACGCTGGTTTCATTTGAGGTATTACCACCGTTAAAAGGCAGAACCATCCAATCGATCTATGACCATTTAAATCCTTTGATGGAATTTAAACCGGCATTTATCAATGTTACTTACCACCGTAGCGAAACCATGTTCAAAAAAAAGGCAGATAGTACTTTTGAAAAAGTGGAGGTAAGAAAACGCCCGGGCACTGTGGCCATTTGCGCTGCAATTAAAAATCATTACAATATTGATACGGTTCCGCACCTGATCTGCGGCGGCTTTACAAAACGCGTTACAGAAGATGCCCTGATAGATCTTAACTTTCTGGGTATCGACAATGTACTCGTGTTAAGAGGAGATGCCGCAAAAAATGAGGCTAATTTTGAACCGGAAATTGATGGGCACGCTTATGCTGTTGATCTGTTAAAACAGGTAGTTGATCTGAAGAACGGAATTTACCAGGAAGAAGATATCAAGAACGGGGAAAAGCCGGATTTTTGCATTGGCACTGCGGGATATCCTGAAAAACATTTTGAAGCGCCTAATTTACAAACCGATTTGCTGCACCTGAAAGCCAAGGTAGATGCAGGAGCAGATTATATTATGACGCAGATGTTTTTTGATAACAATAAATTTTACCAGTTTGTAAAAGACTGCCGGGCCATCGGTATTGAAGTCCCTATTATTCCGGGCTTAAAACCAATTACCAATAAAAAACAATTAACCATTTTGCCAAAAATATTTCATGTAGATATTCCCACTGATTTATCAGATGCCATTTCAAAAGCTAAAACTGACCAGGATGTAGAGCAGGTGGGTACCGAATGGCTGATACAACAATCAAAAGAATTGAAAGCTTTCGGGGTGCCGGTGCTACATTATTATACATTGGGAAAACCAAAAGTGATTTATAATGCGGTAAAGGAAATTCGCTAATTGTTTTATGTAAAAGATAAAAAAAGGGGAAAAAAAGGAAGCAGTTGCTTCTTGTTTTTCCCTTTTTTTATTCTGCTAAAAAACATTGACCAGTCTAACAAAATGACTATTGATATACCATCGCACAACATTATTCTATTTGTTTTTCTAATTTCATGTTCAGTGTTATCTGCCAATTGGAATACCCGCAGAAATACTGAAAGTGCGGTATTTATTTCTATCGTCTACCGAATTATTACTTTGTGTGCTGCCTATTTTAGCCAGACCAATTCCATAATTTGCCTTAAAAATCAGTTTGCCAAAATCAATACCACCACCAAAATTAAACCCGTAGTCAAACCGCTTTAATTTATCGTAAGCAGCGTCATCCTGTTCAGATGTAAACGGATCATCATTGCTGAATTTAATATTGCTGCTTGAGCTGGATGAAAATCCGATAATTTTCGAATCTACTTTCGATTTACCAGCTACGCCAAAGGCAACGTATGGACCGGCATGTACAAAAATATTTGAGTTTGTTTTTGTTTCTAACGGAAATTTTATTACAGCATTTAACGGCACTTCCACATAGATGGGATTAAACTTTGTTTTTACGTAATTATCATCGGTGGCGTTGGTAAAATAAGTTTCAGCCTTGGATCCCTTCCCTGTAAGGAGCACGCCTGATTCGAGGTCAAATACATTTGATATTCCAAACCTTCCCATAAAGCCGACGTTAAAACTGGGAAGCAAATTATTTTTCTCTGTTTGTCCGTCTTTTGTTCTGGTAATGTTGGCAAGATTTAATCCACCCTGTACATAAAACTGTGCCTTTGCGCAAATTCCCGTTGCAATTAGCAGTGATACTGCCATCATTTTCTTCATGATCATAAATTAAATTTTAGAGGTTTATAATAAGGCAATAACGATTTTTAAAATTAGTTTATCGCCCTTTTGCCCCCTTGGACAAAAAGCCTGCCATCAGAATTTGATAACAGGCTTTTTAAATGTTAATGTTTATATGCTTACTTCAGTAATGACTGGAAAACATCTTCATTTATCCTAACAGGATACTTTGTTTTCAACGATTCTATCCACTTCTCTTCTAAATAAACCTGGTAATCATTGATCACCAAACCTCTTGCTTCATCAAAATTTCTTAGTTGATTTTCGGGGAATAATTTCAACACTTTCAGGAAACTTGTGGTGTTATCTCCGCTATTGGTGTAAGGTGCAGATATTAATCCTTCTGATAACGCAGTTCCTGCAGGCAATTGTACCTGGCTGAGTTCATACCTGCCCGAATCTGATTGAATTTTACTATCGCTTTCTTCAGCGATTTGTTTCCAGCTTTTTCCATTGCGCAATGCACTAGCGGCATCTTGCGCCACTTTAGCATCACTGCAATTAAATAAAAGAATAGTAGCACTGGCGGCCCATTTATAGCGGGCCTTATGCTGACTGTAATATTTTTGCAATCCTACACTGTCATTTGATGCCTTGCTCCAAACATTTCTTTCCATAATCTCAAACAACATATTACCTTCCTTAAACTCCTGCATCTGGCTTTTAAACTCCTTGTTGTATTCTTCCAGGTGCTTACGGTAATATTCAAGTGAAGTAGTAGCGATATATTTTTCCAACAGCTCCTCATTGTTTTCTCCTTTATACACATCCCTGTTCAACTTGTAATCTTTTACAAAATTGAGCCAGTCTGCTCCCTTAACATTTAACCTGGCGAAGGAAAAGATAATTTTATTATTAATCGGGTAAAATTTAACCTGGTTGTTTACCGTTACGCTATCCGCATACCTGGATAGGTCAGCTTCCTTTACCAGGCCTGCCCATTTATACCCGGTTTTTATTTTTACCGTTTTTAAAAAACCGGCCTTTGCCCCATTCATTCTATCATCTTTGGAAACTTGATCTTTTAATGCAGCTACAAATGCATCATCTGTTTTATCGGCAGGTGTACTCCGTTGGTGCAATCGTTTCACAATATGATAGCCATACCCTGTAAAAATTGGCTTTGATATCTCTCCATCTTTTTTTAATTCAAATACTTTATTCTCAAAGGGCAATTCAAATTTGCCGGTACCAAACTCAGGCATTTCGCCTCCATTCATATAGGTTAATTTATCCTCACTATATTCCTTTGCCAATGCCGCAAAATCGGCACCTGCTGTCAATAATTTATAAATGGAATCTGCTTTGGCTTCAATGGCCTTTAATTCGGTACCAGATACATTGGGTGGAATGGAGAGCAGTATCTGCGCTATTTTCCATTTGCCTGCACTTTTACGTTCATCTGCATTTTTAAAAATATGCAGGGCCGATTTGGTACGATGCAATTGAGTGATGCCGCCGGTTCTGGTTGCATACAACATGTTTTCAATTTCATAAGGAACAGAAAAAGCGGTTACGTAACCAAGATACTTCCCGGTAACGGTCATGTATTTTTTGCTTATCGCATCCACCAATTCAGAATAATTGGTTTTGCCTTCCTTTAATTCCGCTGCCAATTCATTCATTGCCTTATAAGCTTTCAGGGTATCAGCAGGGCTCATTTTTGAATTGATATTTACATAAAAATGCATTACTTGAATGTCTTTCTGGCTGCGTTGAATCGCTTCATCTACCAGGGCATTCAATCCCTTTTCATCATTCATGTATCCCTCGGCTACCTGGCTGCGAAAGTTTTGCAAATCATACTCCAATTGTTGTAAAGTATCCAGCCGCTGATCCTGTGCAGTTTTCACTTTCAGTTTAAATTTTGCATACAGGTCAAGGTATTCTTTTAAGGATTGCTCCTTATTGGTTACCGGTGTTTTGTTTTTATTGTAGGCTCTTAAAAACTCCTCTTTACCAACCGAATAAGGCCCGTATGTAAACAAGGTTTGAGAAAAAAGCTGGGAACACCCAAGGTATACAACAAGCAGCACAACAATTTTCTTCATCCTGGTAGATTATTTTTGGTTTGTTTTTGCGTTCCATTTCACCTGTAGCAATTCATCCAATTGCTGCCAGGTTAATTTTTTACCGATTATTCTTTTCTCACTATCCAGCAGGTAAAGTGTTGGCGTAAGTGTAATATCATATAACTGGCGATAGCCGGGCTTTTGAGCCGCCTGTACTGCCGCTTCCTGTTCTTTTGACTGGTAAACGTTGGTCCAGGTACCCAGATTGTGTTCCCGGATATATTTTAACCACTCCTGCTTTAGGTCATCTTTAGAGTCTGCCGACAAAACCGAATATATTTTAACGCCCTGTTTTTGCCAGCTTGCCCGGTAAATGGAATCAATTTTTGGCAGCTCTTCTTTGCAATGGCCACAGGTAGGATCCCAGAAACAAACAACGGTATAATCAGCGTTTACCTGGTAAAGGGGTGAAGGTTTGCCGGTGGTATCATTCATTTCAAGATCGGCGGCTTTTAATCCAATTAAATTTGCCATAAGCATATAGGCCCTGCGGCTAATAGTCTCCATTTGCTTTTCATTCAACCAGCTTGTTAAACCCTTACTATGGTATTTTTCAAACAGGTGTACAAACACCGCATCCTGTCCCATGTATTTTGGGTTGATATATTCATCGGTAAGCCAGTTCAATAAAAACTTGTACACTTCCGGACTACTGCGTGCCAGGAGTAACTGGTAGTCGGCTTCTTTAATAATGCTATCCGGTTGGGGAACGACCAGCTCCCGGTAAAATTTTTCAAATTTTGGTAAGAAGAAAGGAGTGCGTAAAATCCGGTCATCCATAAAACTGATGCCATCCCAATAATGCGCTTTGTAGTAATAATAGTTTTCCAATGAATCGGCCCGGGTTTGCATTTTATTTCCCAAAGCCCGGGGTTCTTTCATTGCATTCAATAAAACCGCCATCATCGATTTGGGCTGGTTTCGGATGATGCCTTCGCGGTAGTCATTTAATTCTTTATTATATTTCAAATAATTTACTTCATGCAAAGCAGAATCTTTTTTGGTAGTTGATTGCAGGTAGGCTCGTCTTTCAGCTTCCAGTGATTTTCCTTTTACCGATATATATTGCTGGTACTGCTGAAAAACAATATTTTCTTTAGAGCCGGTAATCACCGTTTTATTCACCAGGTCGTTGGTATCAATCTTTACTGAAATCACCTGTTCCTTATCTACAAAAAAGTCTACCGTAATGCGCTTACCCGGCAGCACCATCGCATAAATACCAGGCTGTAATTTTCTTCTGGCTGTAAATGTGGCCATACCACTACTATTTACGGCGGCGGAATCTTCCACGTTCAGATTTTTACCCATGTGATAGGTTAAATAAGCGATCCCGCTTTTGTACTGGGGCGCATGTAAAGAAACTTTAAAACTTTGGGCCGAGGCGGTAATGCAGGATACGAATGCCATCCAGAAAATAAAAAAATGTTTCATTGGTTGAATAATATGTTGGTAAAAGTATTTAAAATGAATGGTTAATAAGCATTCAGATGATAAAGGGGCTCAAAATTACAAATCATTAACATAAATAATAACCCGGCAGTTTTAACCAATTTGAACTAAGGAGGGGTTATTTTTGCCCGGTGAAAAGAAAAAAATATTTATTGGAGAAGATACTGGTAACGGGCTATGCCGCCGAAGGCAAATCGCTGGCCAGGCAGGATGGCAAAGTGATTTTTATTGAAGGGGCTGTTCCCGGCGATGTGGTGGATGTGTTTGTAAGCACTAATAAAAAAGATTATGGCGAAGGAAAAGCCACCCGCTTTCATGAATATTCAACAGAAAGAACCACTCCTTTTTGCCAGCACTTTGGTACCTGCGGGGGTTGCAAGTGGCAGATGCTGCCATATCAAAAACAGTTGGAATACAAACAGCAGGAGGTAGCACAGAATTTCAGGCGTATCGGAAAAGTGGAGCTACCGGAAATGATGCCGATAGTAGGGGGGGAGGATACCATTCATTATAGAAATAAGCTGGAGTTTACATTTAGTAACAGGAGGTATTTGACTAGGGAGGAGATAGACAAAGCCCCCCTGCCCCCCGAAGGGGGGTTCCCGGACTCTGGTAATTCTGAGAACTTTTCAAAAGATAAAATATTAAAACCTTCGCTATTAGAAAATACGTATAAATCAGCAGAGTCTAAAGCCTCTCCTTCGGAGGGGTTGGGGGAGGTTTCTTTGGGGGGCAGGGGGGCCTTTCCTGATTTGGAAATGCTTTCTAAAACTGAAGGCTTTGAAATTTCAAAAATCGAAAAATTCTCTGAATTACCAGAGTCTAATAACCCCCCTTCGGGGGGCAGGGGGGCTGGACCCGGGGCTTTAGGCTACCACGCTCCCCGCATTTTCGATAAAATCATTGATATCAACGAATGCTTCCTGATGTGTGATGTCAACAATTCCATCCGCAACAGCATCCGCAACTTTGCCCTTGAAAATAATTATAGTTATTACGATATAAAACAGCATACCGGCTGGTTGCGCAACATCATCATTCGCAATTGCACCACCGGGGAGCTGATGGTAAATATTTGCCTGGGTTATGAAGATGTAATAGAAACAAAGCGGCTACTTGATTTTGTTTTGCAGCAAGTGCCTTCTATAACCACCCTGCTTTACACCATCAATACAAAATGGAACGACACCATTTATGATCTTACTCCCCGGGTGTACTATGGTAAAGGGTTTGTAATAGAAAAGCTGGAGGAGTACTTATTCAAAATCGGACCAAAATCGTTTTTTCAAACCAATACCAAACAGGCTGAAAAACTGTACTCCATTACCAGGGATTTTGCTGAACTAACGGGCAATGAAATTGTGTACGATCTGTATTGCGGCACCGGCAGTATTGGTATTTTCGTAAGTAAAGGGGCAAAAAAAATAATTGGGGTGGAGGTAATTGCAGAAGCCATTGAAGATGCCAAAGTAAATGCAGCGTTGAATAATATTGAACATGCTGAATTTTTTGCAGGGGATGTAATCAAAATCTGTGATGACCGTTTTTTTTCAGGTCATGGCAGGCCCGATGTAATCATTACTGATCCGCCAAGGGCTGGCATGCACGAGAAATTAGTGGTTAAATTACTGGAAATAGCCGCTCCAAAAATAGTGTATGTAAGTTGCAATACCGCCACACAGGCAAGGGACCTTGGTTTGCTAAGCGAAAAATACAAGGTGGAGAAAATTCAGCCGGTAGATATGTTTCCGCATACGCATCACATAGAGTGTGTGGTGCTGCTGACACTGAAACAATAATAATTTTAAACCCGTTTTGCTAATATGGGTGCGTCCTTAATTCTACCTGCTACTGGTGCATCAAAGTTGTATAAATTACCAGACCTCACAGGTTTTAAAAACCTGTGAGGTCTTCCGAAAAGGAAGGGCTACCGGATCGCTGGTGTTAAGGTTGGCAACCTTTAACGACAATAACCTGTTTATAAGAAACGGCATCTTTTTTATTGGCCTGGCAGCAATGCTACTATTAAACATCGTTGCGTCGCACACTTGTGCAGCATACCTAAAATCATCTTTAAAGATGTTATAAATTAAAAGCCACCGGCAGTTGTATGTATACTTTAAAAATGGTGTTTTAAAAAATATTCACTGACATTTAAAAATGCAAACTCATGGATGTAAAAATAATTGCCTTTGATGCAGACGATACGCTCTGGATTAACGAGCCGTATTTCCAGGAAACAGAAAATAAATTTTGTGCCTTACTGGAAGATTATTTGCCTCATCATACCCTTGCCAAAGAACTGTTTAAAACGGAAATACAAAATCTTCCCCTGTATGGGTATGGAGTAAAGGGTTTTATGTTGTCAATGATAGAAACTGCTCTTCGTGTTTCCAACAATACATTAAACATTGAAGTGCTGGAAAAAGCCATTGTGTATGGAAAAGAACTGTTAGAAAAACCAATTGAAATACTGGAAGGAGTGGAAGAGGTGCTGAAAGCTTTAAAAGGAAAGTACCGGCTGGTAGTAGCCACAAAAGGCGACCTGCTGGACCAGGAAAGAAAGCTAAAAAAATCAGGACTGGAGCATTATTTTCATCATATAGAAATTATGTCGGATAAACAGGAGGCTGATTATTCGAAACTCATCAAACATTTAGATATACCGGCTTCGGAGTTTTTAATGATCGGTAATTCATTAAAGTCGGATGTAATGCCGGTTTTAGCCATTGGCGGACATGCCGTGCATATACCCTACCATACCACCTGGGCACATGAGCAGGTAGAACATCATGTGGAGCATGATAACTTCCGGCGGGTAGAACATATCATAGAAATATTGCCCTCCTTACTTTCTTAAAACAGCACATACAATTGTCCAATGAAAACAACCAGCCTAACCTTACAACAATTACCCAAGGTAGAATTACACCTGCACCTGGATTGCGGGCTCAGCTATGACGTGGTTTTAGCTATAGATCCCACGGTAACAAAAGCAAACTACCTTAAGGAGTATGTAGCGCCTGCCAAATGTGAAAACCTGGCAGATTTTTTAACCCGTGCCGTAAAAGGATTTGCCCTGATGCAAACCATAGAACAATTGAGCCTGGTAGTACATGATTTGTTTAAACAACTGGCAGCAAACAAAACGCTGTATGCTGAAATAAGATTTGCCCCTTTGCAACACCTGGAAAAAGGGCTTAGCTCTTTTGAAGTAGTAGCAGCCACTGAAGCAGCAACTGCAGCAGCTATTAAAGAAACAGGCGTTGAGGCAAGATTAATTCTTTGCACCTTGCGGCACTTTTCAGAGGCACAAAGTATGGAAACGGTAAAACTGGTGGAACAATTTAAAGGAACCTATGTGGCTGGCTTTGATATTGCGGCCAATGAAGCCGGCTTCCCTATTGATAACCATATCAGGCATTTAAATACGCAAAGGAGAAAAACATCCCCTGCACAGCACACGCTGGAGAGGCAAAGGGAGCGGAAAGTGTATGGGAAACCCTGCAACATTTTGGCCCCACCCGTATTGGCCATGGCGTTAGAAGCATAGAAGATCCCAGGTTAATAGAACATCTTCGCAAACACAACATTCACCTGGAAATATGCCCTTCCTGCAATATCCAGATCGGCTTGTATGATACCTATCAGCATCACCCGATTGACCAGTTGTACAAAGCAGGTGTATCGCTTAGTGTAAATACTGATGCCCCCACCATTGTGGACATTACTTTAACAAAGGAATACGAAAAATTACAGGAAGTATTTGGCTGGACGGTTGCAGATTTTTATCAATGCAATGTGTATGCACTGAATGCTGCTTTTATACCGGAGGAGCTCAGGGAGGAGTTGTTAGCGCAGTTAAGGGTAAGTTATAACATGTAGATTTATAGGTCAAAAATCATCCGATCATTTATCCCAATATTTGCAAAATTAAAATTCCCACGGGATTAAAAAAGACAGTCGTGTTAGTGGTAAGTGTACTGCAGAATAAGAAGAGAGGCATTTTTTTCGACAACAAAAATTGTAACTTTGGTAGTCAGTAATTATGAAATATACACGATACGAATATAAGACGGAAGATGAATTACATTATTTTGAATTTACAAGTACTGGCCCCAAAGGGAATATTAAAAAGATCGTTGAATATACTAAAGTAAGTGTAGACGACTTTTATAATCTTGCTTTTGGAGATTTTGACGAACAGGCAGATAGACTAAATGATAAGATTATTACTAATAATGGAGATAGTACGAAAATTTTAGCAACAATAGTATCGACTGTCTATGCATTTACAGGAAGGTATCCCAATGCCTGGGTATTTGCGACAGGTAGTACAGAAGTTAGAACAAGATTGTATAGAATGGGGATAAGCAATAATTTGGAAGAGCTAAAGGAAGATTTTTATGTTTATGGTATGAAAATGGACGAATCATTTGAAGAGTTTATTATAGGTGAAGACTATTTAGGGTTTTTAGTAACAAGGAAAAATAAAAACATTAATTTATGAAAATAGATGAATTAAATAAAGCGAAAGTTCCAATAGTAAAGATTGACAAAAGACTTGAACGATTTCGGGGAAAAGTTTTATTTCCAGAAAAATTAGCGTTGGCAAATAAAATGCTTGCAAATGCTAAATTGCCTAAAATACCTGTTTCCAAATAACACACCTACCACCAACAAAGCGTAATGAAACACGGGCAGCAATTGCTGTTATTGAAACGATTAAAAGAAACCAACAAGGAAATGTACACCCTGGTGGGAGTTAAACCTTCACCAATATGAAAGCCCTATAATAGCAGCCTTCGGGAAACATGGGAAGAACCCGGGATATCTATAGCCTCACTTAAATATTGTGGCTCATTGGTGAAAAACGCTTCTTCCGACTATAACCGGACAATTTCGTATATGTCGCTGATATTGATTTAATACCGCCTCCAACTTGTAATGAAGGGCATCTGGAATGGGTCAGCTTTTCAGAGTTATTAAATGTACCCACCCCAAAAACTGACTGGTTTATTTACAAATACATCCTTGAACAAAGGCCTTTTGCTTTTAATGCAGAGTTTGACGGGGCGTTAAACTTGCTTTTTATGAACGAAGAAATTACAGGTGAACGCTTGTGTTGGTTCACTAATATTTTAACACTATCACAAATCCTTGATGCAAGGGAGTAAAAATCCAATAAGTATTACGAAATTGCAGCATAATCAATAATTTGTAAATGGCTTATAATAATTCCGGCAATCGCTTTCAGCAAACAACTCCTATCGTACTCAATCTCATTATCATAAATGTATTGGTTTACCTGGCACAAATGGTAACCGGTGGAAATAACGAACCAGGCGCCGCCACGGACCTTTTTGCATTACATCATTATAAATCCACTTATTTTCAACCTTACCAGGTTGTAACACACATGTTTATGCATGGTGGTTTTTTTCACCTGCTGTTTAACATGTTCGCCCTTTGGATGTTTGGCACCATGGTAGAAAGGGTTTGGGGGCCAAAACGCTTTTTGATCTTCTATTTTATTTGCGGACTGGGTGCGGCGTTTTTTCAAATGGGATCTTATGCGTATGATTTTTGGCAAATTGACCATAACCTGATCAGTGCCGATTTGGCCGAACAATACCAGGCTGCTTTAAGAATGAATGCAACCGTTGGTGCTTCCGGTGCAATAATGGGTGTATTGGCTGCGTTTGGTTACCTGTTCCCCAATACTGAGATGATTATTATACCCATCCCGGTTCCCATCAAGGCAAAATGGGCCATTATGGGAATGATTGCATTGGATGTTTTTGGAGGTGTGGTAAAAGTACAGGGTGATAATATCGCTCACTTTGCACATATTGGCGGAGCATTGATTGGATTTTTATTGGTGCTGTATTGGAACAAAAGCAATAAAAAAACGTTTTATTAAAAGTTAACTGCATTATTTGCAAGGTGTTTGTAAATTTGTAACACAATTTATTTTAATGGGAGAAGCAGACAGATTTCCGGAATACAGGCGACCCCGAATGAGGTTGACATTGGGCAGCGATGGCAATGCACTGATGGCTTTGTTCACCATTAATGTAATCTTTTTTTTATTGCTGCTTACTTTACAGGTAGTTTACTTTTTTTTCCAGTCGGGAGAAGCTACTTTTAATGCCCAGGTAGTTCAATACTTTGAAATGCCCGCAGGGTTAACTAAGTTGAGTGAGCGGCCATGGACGGTATTAACCTATATGTTTAGTCATACAGGTGTATTGCACATTTTAAGTAACATGCTTTGGCTATGGGCCTTCGGTTTTATTTTACAGGAACTTACCGGAAATAGAAAACTAATTCCAATCTACATTTATGGCGGACTGGCCGGTGCGCTTGTTTTTATTTTAGCCAATTATTTAATACCACCATTAAAGCCTTTTATTGGCAACGCTTCCCTGATTGGCGCCAACGCCGCCACCATGGCTGTTGCGGTAGCCACTACCACATTGGCCCCCCAATACCGTTTTTTCAGAAACTTAAATGGTGGCATTCCAATTTGGGTGCTTACATTGGTCTATGTATTAATTGATTTTGCAGGAGTTGCTTCTTTGAGTGCGGCCTATAGCCTTTCGCACATCACTGGTGGACTGGCTGGTTTCCTGTTTGTATATTTCCTTCGTAAAGAACATGACGGCAGTTTATGGATGAACAATTTATATAACTGGTTCATGAATCTTTTTAACCCGGTAAAAAGTAATGCTGGCGGCTCCGTAAAAGAAAAAGTCTTTTATAACACCGGAAAAAGAAAACCCTTTCAAAAAACCTCCCATATTACCCAGCAGCGGGTAGACGAAATACTCGATAAAATCAACCAGAAGGGTTATCATTTTTTAACCGATGAAGAAAAGAATATTTTGAAGCGGGCCGCGGAAGAAGATTTATCATAAGCCCGGCAATATTTCGCTATTGATGCGGGGAATAACCGGCTCATTCATTTTAGTACCTGCAGATACCATATTCATAAATTGATTTTATCAGTTTCCCTTTCCATTATTTTCAACAGTCAAGCGCTATCTTTATGCAATGCCGAAAAGAATCCTTCGCCGGTTAACAAAAAAAATTTTTATCATTTCAAACCTGGTGATAGCGGTATTATTTTTGGTTGGTTGTTATAGCGAATTATTCTCTTCCGCATCCTGGTGGCCGGTTGGTTTTTTAACACTCACTTTGTTTTATTTACTGGTAATCCTTTTAATGTATTTTATTTTTTGGCTGTTCCTGAAGTCACGTTGGGCGCTTATTTTTATTGTTACAACAGCACTCACTTTTAATCATACCCGAAATATCATTCCCTTCCGTTTATCGACCCTGTTTAATATGGAAAAACCGGTGAACGACCTGCGCATCATGAGCTGGAACGTAGCACAGTTTGATATCATGAAGTATAAAAAAACACCCGGTACCTATCATGAAATGATCAGTCTTGTAAATGAGTTTAAGCCGGATATCGCTTGTTTCCAGGAAATGGTTGCAGGCGATACACTGGCTGATTTAAACAATGCCTATTACCGTAAATACAGTTTTTACTCCATATTCGATTTTGTTGCCAAACTAAAATTGCCGAACTATTTTTACAGCTATAATTTCAAGGACAATTTTTTAAGTCAGCAGCACTTTGGCATCATCATCTTTTCCAGGTACCCGATCATTAACAAGCAAACAGTCAGCAACTATCCTTACGACTACAATTCCAATTTCCAGTATGCCGATATAGTGAGGAGCAATGATACCATCCGGGTTTTTAACTGCCATTTGCAGTCATTAAGATTTAGCCCCACTAATTTAAACTACATACAAAACCCATCTATAAAAACTGATAACGACATCGAAAAATCGAAAAGCGTACTCATCAAATTTAAAAATGCCTTTTTAAGACGCCAGGGTCAGGCACAAAGACTAAGGGCGGAAATTGATAAAAGCCCCTATCCCGTGATAGTTTGCGGCGATTTTAATGATGTACCCAATTCTTACACTTATGAAACAATCGGTAAGGGCTTGCAGGATGCATTTGTAAAAAAGGGTGCCGGGCTGGGCAGAACATTTAGCGGCATTTCACCTACACTCAGGATAGATAATATTTTTGTTGACAAGCGATACCAAGTAAACCAGTTTACCAGTGTGCGGAAAAAACTAAGCGACCACTTTCCCATCGTTGCAGACATCAGCCGTTTACCCGATTAGTTGAAAACACTATATTTGCAATCATTTATGCAAATAAATAGCTGCACATATCTTTTTCTTTCCTGTTGATGCCATAGAATTGGCCGCATGATAATCCTTCGCCTGTATTAATACTAAGATGCCGGAAAGGCCATGGCCAACTGCAATTATTTTCTACGCTTCAATAAAGTTGCAAAAGATATTCTGTAAGGATGATCTCCACGATAAAAACAATAAACAGAAAACTACAAATTTGTATTATGCCTTTAAAAGTTTATAACTCTTACACCCGTCAAAAAGAAATCTTCACATCCATTACTCCCGGTCATGTAGGCATGTATGTATGCGGACCAACGGTAAGCGGAGAAAGCCACCTGGGGCATGCAAGGCCATATATTACATTCGATTTTGTATACCGGTATCTTACTTACAAAGATTATAAGGTTAGGTATGTGCGCAACATAACCGATGCAGGACATTTTGAAGAAGAGGGTAAGGAAGCTGAAGATAAGGTAACAAAAAAGGCGTTACTTGAAAAGCTGGAACCAATGGAACTGGTGCAGAAATATACCAATTTGTTTCACTGGGCGATGCTGCAATTTAATTGCGTGGAACCAAGTATTGAACCTACCGCTACCGGCCATATTGTTGAGCAACTGAATATGATTGAAACAATTATTGCGGCAGGTTATGCCTACGAGGTAAATGGTTCGGTTTATTTTGATGTAAAAAAATATGCGGCTACCCATGACTATGGAAAACTGAGCGGGAGAATAATTGACGACCTGCTGGAAACTACCCGGGATTTGGATGGCCAGGAGGAAAAAAGAGACAAGGCGGATTTTGCTTTATGGAAGTCTGCTGCCCCGGAACATATCATGCGGTGGAAAAGTCCGTGGGGCGAAGGCTACCCTGGCTGGCATATTGAATGCTCGGCCATGGCTACCAAATACCTGGGTGCCGAATTTGATATTCATGGTGGCGGTATGGATCTGCAGTTTCCGCATCATGAAAGTGAAATTGCACAGAGTACCATTTGCAATCGCCACACACCGGCCAGATATTGGATACACAATAATATGATTACGGTGAATGGCCGTAAAATGGGAAAGAGCTACAACAACCAGATTAAACTAACGGAAATGTTTAGCGGTACACATCCCCTGCTTACCCAGCCCTTTGACCCGATGACGATCCGCTTTTTTATTTTACAAAGCCACTACCGCAGCCCAATAGATTTTAGCAGTGAAGCGTTGAAGTCAAGCGAAAAAGCGTTGAAGCGTTTATGGGAGGCGTACGAAGTATTAAAAATATTGCCGGCAGGCAATGGAGAAAGGGCTAATGATACAGCACTGGCTGAAAAAATTGTACGCCTGGTAAACGAGCTGGAGGAGTTTATGGATGATGATTTTAGTACCGCCAAAGTGCTGGCCAATATGTTTGAACTGGCACCCATTATCAATTCGATAAAAGATGGCCATATTGCGGCAGGTGATATTTCAGGTATTACTTTGCAATTATTAAAAGACACTTTTAAAATTTACCTGGAAGATATTATGGGGTTAAAAAATTCAACGGCGGATGATAATGGTGCATTGGATGGCGTAATGCAATTGCTGGTTGATATTCGTAAAGAGGCCAAGGCAAAAAAAGATTATGCCACTTCCGATAAAATTAGAAACCAGTTGCTAACACTGGGTATTGCTTTAAAAGATGAGAAGGATGGGAATGTAAGCTGGAATTTGTAAAATGGCTGATGGCTGATTTTTTGATGGTCAGGCAATGTAGGAATAGGCCACCTCCCAATGTCGTAGTTTAGTTAAGCATTCTATTTGAATTGCACCGCTCCTTTAGGGCGGTGATAAGTGATATTATTCTCTTAACGGCTTTAGCCAAATTATTCTTTCGGCTAAAGCCGTACTTTTTATTGCCCAATTTAGTCCCCGCCCTAAAGGACGGGGCAATTCAAAACTCATAACTAAATAACATTGGGCCTTGACCTTTTCCATTCAATTAGCATTATTTCAGTTCCTTTTCCAAAATCTCTTTTAACACTTTCAGTCCTTCATCATTTTCCACATCCCAATACCGGGTATGTGTAGCCAACGGAATGGAACGGACCCATTTTCTTTTGGCCCTAACCGGTATATCAACAATCCCTTTACCAAATTCGTCACTCAACTGTCCGCCAATCCAGTCATTTTCATAATAAATATTCGTCCACCGGGTCATTGCAAAATGAGCCGCATGATGAAGGATTTTAACCGTCACCCTGGAATCATCGGTAGCCATGTAGCTGGCATCAAATGAAAAATGATTATCCGCATGATCCAGTTGGGGAGGCGATACCGGAAATTCCCGCTGGTCTTTTTTTCTTTTAAAATCTTCAAGTCCCTTGCTTAATATCATAGATGCATGGGTAAGCGGTGAACCCATGGTAATAAAATGACTCACGCGCCATTGATTGCCGAGCCCCTGGTATTCATTAAACAACTGCGCCTGGTCCTTTTGATACTGATTACCCCCATGATCGGGATCGTCATATTGAACCCTTATTTTATCCAGAAATGACTGGCTCACCTGCGGCGGAACATTCTTAAATAAAACATGATACTCCGCAAAGAGGCTGGTCAAAATATCGTAGGCTACAATGGTACCAAGGCTATGTGCTACCAATACAACCTTCGAATATTTATTGCTCCCATCCGGCTTTTTTGCATTGTGCAAATTGCGTATCAGTTCAATACCATTTTTTCGGATCTTATCTCTTATGGCTATATTTCCTGGTGAAGGAATCGTGTATTTGATAACATCACCAATACTCGATTGAATTGCCCCTGCAACGGTGGCTGAAATAATGGACCAGATTATTTTAAATATTACCAGCAGGGATGCGCCATAAATGGTAATGCTGAGCAAATCGTCTATCTGGTCCTTAAAAGACAGGTAAAGAATTGTAGCGATAGCAACCACTAAAACGGCGAAAATTATAATAGCCAACCGAACAGCATTAATATGCTTTTTAAGACTATTGGATGGCGTTTTCACGAACAATAATTTCAGGCTCCAGCTTAACACTTCAGAAAAGCCTGGCTCCTGTATATGTTGTGCCCAGTAATATTCAAAAAAATCGAATGGGATTTTGCTGAAACTGAGGCGCCTTAACTCCATGTCGGTGGTAATCCGGTTGGGGCTGCTATACAAAACCGATTCGGATGGGCGCATTGAATTTACAAATCCTCTTAATGTTTCCATGGGATATTGGTTTCCCATGCCATGCACTACCACCACCGCAATTCTTCCTTTGGAACTGGCCATACAGTATTATTTTATTTAGTTTTATAACAATAATAAATATACGGGTATTCGTGGAGGTGATATTCAATTTTTTTGATTGTCTTTAGTTATCACCAAAGCCCGAAGTCAGCTAATCGCCGTGGTTAGTATTTGTACTGATTCCTATGGGATGACATACCAACAATCATAAAAGGCGTAGCTATCAATTTGTAGGGTAATCAATATTCGCCGTTGTTGGTTTTTGTGTGGATGGCCTGCAGGGTCGGCAACATCAACAACCAGTAAAGTGGCAGCAATTATACGAATCAGGGCAATCAAAATATTGCAACCAATTTATTTCAGCATGCATCAAAACAGATCACGAAAAAATTTATCATCCAAGGCATTGTTTTGCCGTTGCACCAGTTTCCATTCTTTTATCAGCGCTTTTATATACCTGAGTGCAAAGGGAGACTGGAAATTTTCAAGGTCACGTTTAAATGCCTTCTCTATATTTTTTAGATGTCTAACCTGGTCTTTTACTACCTCCAAAGGATACCGTTGAATATCAAATCCAAATTCCTGCAACAGCACCTGGTATCGGGGTTGCTGAAACATTCCGTTTACTTCCTGCTCCAGGTCCCTTGCCTGCTCCCTTAGTATTTCGAGATAAATAGCCAATTTTTCTTCACCCAGGGTTTCCAGGTGATCATTTTCCTTATGTATCCATCTTAATTCGAGGGTAAGCAGGGTATGCAAATTTTTTGCTTCGTAGGCCGCTGTCAATTCTTTCATCAGTATTTCCTTTTCTGCCCTGCGTTCTTCATCATGCTCCAGGTCGGGATGAAAAAGTTTAGCCAGTTGCCTGTAAATAGTACTGATATTTTTCTGTTTCATTTCCTCCACCGCCTTTCGCATCCGCTCACTTTCTTCCTGCTTTGGAGTTAGCTTCTTCTTTCTCTTTGTCCTTTGATGGGATTGCTGCATATTTTCTTCCTGCTCCCTCATTTTCTGCTGAATCTCCGCCAGTTTTTCCGCCATCGCCTTTTCATCCGTTACGTCCACTTCATTAAAATCAATATCCATATCCAGTTCGTCCATCAAATCCTGCACATCATTCTTTAGCCAGTCGTTTTCCCGCTGCTGCAGTTTGTCAAAACTTTCGCCTTCCAGTTGGGAATATATTTTCTTCAATTCCTCATCCGGGCCTCCCTCCGTATGACGGATTAATTCCAGCACATGATCTTTTATTATTTGTTTCAATGGCCGTTGGTCAGCTTTGGCAAGTTTTTTATTTTGAAATATTTCCCATAATATGCTCACCAGGTTGCGCTGGTATTTTGCTAACTGGCTTTTTATTGGATGTAACTCCTTTCCATAAATTGAAAGGGCCGTATCAAATTGAAATTGCTTCTTTTCCACTTCCTTGTGCAGCCTTTCTATCTTTTGAGTGAGTTTGTTAAACGCCTGCTGGTTTTTAGTAAGTGTTTGTTTACCGGCTTTGGTAATAGTAAGCCCCTGCTGTTGTTTTGGTTTTTGTTCTGTTTCTACTTCAAAAAGTGATTGCTGCATAACTTTATAATTTAGTGAGAATGATAATGCCTTTTATACAATGATACAAAAAGGAATAAAAACAAAGGCCAAGGTGAAAAGAACAGTTTTACACAATTTGAGCAGGTGAAGACAATTGGTTAGTTCACTACTTCCATAATGTGCCGATATGAATGCGGTGAAATATTGACGGATTACTTCAGCCATTCCATCTCCGGCACTTTTACCGGCTCTTTAAAATAATTGAGCCTCAAAGTATCATTCCATCCGTTGGGATTTTTTTCAAAGGTTTTACTGCTGAAAAATATCATGCCTTTCATGTTGGGGGTATTGCGCATGGCTTCTATCTGGCGGGGCAATTGTTTTACGTCTTTCCAGGCGGCATTGCTGCCGGCCCGGTAAATGCCCATGCCAATATAACAATGCTTGCCGTAGGTATGATCGCTCCACCATTTTAGCAATACTTCATAGGGAGCAATCCGGTGGCCAAACTCCCAGTAAAGCTGAGGTGCCACATAATCAATCCAGTCTTTTTTCAACCATAATAAAATATCGGCATACAGATCATCGTAGTTGGTGGAAGCTCCGTTGGTCTTACTGCCATCTACCGGATCCTTGTCCTGGTTGCGCCAAACACCAAAGGGACTGATTCCAAACTGGCATTTACTTTTTTCGGTTTTAATGGCCCTGCTTAGCATAGCGATTATAGAATCCGTATTGCTCCTTCTCCAGTCATCTTTTTTCATTCCGTTTCCATATTGGCGGTAACTAACTTCATCCGGAAATTCTTTTCCTGCTATACGATAAGGATAAAAATAATCGTCAAAATGAATGGCATCTACATCATACCGGCTTACCACATCGGTTACTACCATGGTTACATATTGCTGCGCTTCTTTATTGCCGGGATCAAAATACCGTTTATCGCCATAAGTTAAAAACCATTCCGGGTGAAGCCGGGTAATATGGGTGGCTGAAATAGAGGAGTTGCCAATATTAAATTCGGCCCGGTAAGGATTCATCCATGCATGAAATACCATTCCGCGTTTATGTGTTTCTGCTATCATAAAGGCAAGCGGATCATAATAAGGCACGGGCGGCTGTCCCTGCACACCGGTTAACCATTGGCTCCATGGCTCATATTGTGAAGGGTAAAATGCATCTGTGCATGGACGCACCTGCACCACCAATGCATTCAGTCCATTCTGCTGGTGCATATCCAGCAATTTTAAAAATTCCGTTTTTTGCGAATCGGCATTAAAATTTCCCTGCGAAGGCCAGTCAATATTATCGACCGTAGCTACCCATACGCCCCTAAATTCAGGAGTAGCCTGGGCAGTGATTTTTACAGGTGAAAAATTTTGGAGTATAAAAATGAGGCACCAGACTGAAGCCCATCTCCGGGTAGTAAAAAATAATTTCATTCGTTGAGTTAGTTGTGGCTTTTACGGATTTTGTCAAGCAATTTATTCAGGGTTTTCGCTTCCTTATCAGACAGGGAGCGTACAATATTTTGAATGTCATCTTCATACAAATCTACTTTTTGCAATGTCTTTTTTCCCTTATCTGTAATGGAAACATCTACCAGTCTTTTGTCTGATTTATTGACTGCTTTTTTGGCAAGCCCCTTAATGATCAACCGGTCTACTATCCGGCTGGTATCACTCATCTTATCCAACATTCTTTCTCTTATCTGTAAAGTGGAGATAGGTTTTTCACTACCCCTTAAAATTCGCAAAATATTAAATTGCTGCATGGTGAGGTCTTCTTTATCGAATATCTGCTTTAGTTGCTCCGTGGTCCAGTTATAAGTAAAAATTAAGTTAACGATGGCTCTTTGATGATCACTTTTAAAACTGCGTTGTTTAATGTCTTTATCAATACTCATATAAAATTCTTTCCGGTGAATGTTGGCTTATATAAATGCTCTTTTTTATTGCAGCGTATAAAATAACGGTATGGCATCGCTCATCCTATTTTTTCTCAGTCAATCGTTCATTCAGTAATGAACTATTCTTTAATGCAAACTCGTTCAAATAAATTTTTAGCAGTATAATAAAATAGCTGATGAGCAAAGGGCCAAATATAAGGCCCATAAACCCAAATAATTTCAATCCAACAATTACACCCAGAACAGTAACCATTGGGTGTACATTACCAATTCGTTTTAACAATCCCAACCTGGTGATATAGTCTACATTGCCGGTAACCACTATACTATAAATGGTAAGCCCGGTAGCGGTTAAATTATGATTGATGGAGTAGAGGTAGATTACCAGGGGGATCCATACAATCATAGTACCTACGAGGGGGAAAAACGCAAACACGCCCGTCACAAAACCCCACATCCCCCAATCTTTTACGCCAAAAATTAAGTACCCGATTGCAGCAAATATTCCCTGCACAAAACAAATGATCGGTATCCCCACAGCATTTGCCCTAATCATCATATCTGTTTCATTGGCTAGTTTATCTACGTTTTCGGGTTTCAAGGGGATGATATGATCCAGGTATTTTTCAATTGACTTGCCACTATACAGCAAATAATACAGCAGGAAAAACATCATGATGAGGTTAGTCAAAATATTTGCCGTGCTATTTAAAAATGCAGGAATAAATGAAGTTACTTTTTTTGCAATCGACTCGGCATTTGAGGCTGTAAATAATTTCCGGCCGGTGAAGGCTTCTATTTTTTTTGAAAATACCTCCAGCCCTTTTACCACTTCCTGCTGGTTGTTTACCAGGGAATTTATTTTGGGGGATATCAGCAGTATAGAAAAATAAACCGGTATTGCAATGATGATCAAACTGACAATGATAAATAAAAGTGAAGTTAAACCCTTTGGCCATTTTTTTTTAAGGGTAAGGTGGTAATACCATTTTCGGGAAAGAATATATAAGGTAACCCCGCCTAAAAGACCTGGTAAAAAAATATACAGTTCACTAATCAGCATTATACCCAGCATTATTATTAGTCCGAGTAATAAAACCTGCCTGAGTTGATGGTTGAATAGATTGGGCATTGCGTAAAGTTAATAGTTGATGGTTGAAAGTTGATAGGTGTTGGTTGAATAGTTGACTTTTGACTACCAACCATCAACAATCAATAAAGTTATCCTTGCCATACAGAAACTCCTTCACTGCAATTGGCACATATATCAATGTTTTTACGGCTCTTCATCAGTTCGCTTCGAAATTGCCGGTAATTATCATTGTTCCACACTTCTTTAAATGATTGATTTTTTAAATTGCCCAACTGGTGCATGGCATCTTTATCAAAACAACAAGGTACTACCAAACCATCCCAGGTAATTACATTGGCATGTTGCATTTTCCAGCACCGGTTGGCTAATTTATTTTTTGCGGTATAGCTGCCATCCGCATTCTTTTTGTACCGGCTGTATTTTTCGATTGAAGGGATCAGGTGATTGGGGTCTGCCTGGTAATCATACACCTGGGCTGTTTTAAATCGCACTTCATCCACGCCCACTTCCTTTGCCAATCTTTTAATGTCTTCTATCTGGTGTTCGTTGGGTTTTACTACCAGGAACTGGAAAAAAACAAAAGGTGTTTTACTATTGAGTTCCTTTTTCCATTTCACAATATTTTTAGCCCCTGCTATTACCTTATCGATATTTCCTCCCACCCGGTATTGCTTGTACACATCCTGTGTAGTACCATCTATTGAAATAATGAGCCTGTCGAGCCCGCTTTCAACCGTTCTTTTTGCTACTGCATCATTGAGGTAATGGGCATTGGTGGAGGTGGCAGTGTAAATACCTTTGTCACTGGCATATTTCACCATGTCTAAAAAATCAGGATTTAAATAGGGCTCGCCCTGGAAATAAAAAATGAGGTAGAGTAATTCTTTATGAATTTCATCGATGGTACGGGTAAAAAAATCTTTTTCCAGCATACCGGTAGGCCGGGTAAAAGCCCTCAACCCGCTTGGGCATTCGGGGCAGCGGAGATTGCAACTGGTAGTAGGTTCAAACGAAATAGAAACCGGGTATCCCCATTGCACGGGCCTGTTCAATAAACGGCTGGCATAAAAACTTCCCAGCACTTTTACACCATTCCAAAACCGCTTGAAAGTAAGTTTACTTGCAAGATTAATACTATCGTTCCAATTGAATTCAGGCATGAATGCAAAAATACTGGTATTTAATCTTTTGCAGCATCAAACCAAACAAAGTGTTTTAATTTAACGACCGCGTTAGTCAGTGGTGGCTGCTGCCATATTACTCTCCATTTTATTTGCTACCATCACTTTCTCACTTGCAAAACTCAATTTATTTTTAATAAATAAGTCGTAATTATTAAAAATAACATTCAAAGTAATAAAATTCATTACATAGGCCCTAGTTTCGGCAGGCAGCAGGTTCTTTATATCCCAGAAAGTCGGATTCGCTATGCCGCTTCTTTCCATCGCATTCCAAACATTCCCCACTCCACAGTTATAACTGGCTACAATCAGCAACCAATTGTCATCGAGGTTCCTTCGTCTGTCCCGCAGGTAACGGGCAGCCGCATGGGTAGCTACATTAAAATTTTTACGATCATCCTTTATTTTTACCACCGGCTTTTGTTGCTTTCGGCCTTTTATTGCTTTTAATTTCAACAATTTTTTCTTTTCAGCAGCACTCATTTTGGCCACATATTTTAACCCATACTCTTTTGCCACTTCATCCATAAATTGCCAATAGCCTACCGCACCGGCTTTGGAAACAGCATTTCCATTATAAGCCGATTCCAACGGAAGCAATATTTTTAACTCTTCGGGCAGGCTGTGTTTTTTTAAGATGGAAGCTGCCTTTGGTAAATAAGTCTTCCCTTTTGTGTACATTCTTATTAAGTAATCTCTTCTGTTGCTGCTGAATTTTTTAATGTAAGGCATCATTTCTTCCTCATTACCCTTTAATATATCGGGAAAAACCACATTCGGTTGGAGGGTAATGTATCTTACTCCGGCATTTTTTTCCAATGAAGCCAGTAATGGATTTTTTGTTGAATCGATTTGATTTTGAGCGTTTAGGACCTGCTTTGTAAATAAAAAAAAGATAATGGCTAAACAGGTCTTGGATCTTAAAGACGCCGGTAGAAGACTTTTTTTCAATGCCATATTTATACGGATTATTCGTTATACAATAGGATTCAAAAAACAAACGAGCATTTTTTTATAATATTGCCCTGCTCAATACCATGCCCCTTTTTTAACGTTTCAGCCCTTAAGGAACGACAACGACTAAAATTTATCTTTTTATATAAATGGTTTTATGCACTTTTACATGCATTTACCCAACACGTGGCAAAAAAGAAAAACAAACGAATTTCGGGGTCATTCATTTTAATTTTATTGCTGTTGGCAGCGCTGGCTGCCGGAACCTGGTATATTACCAGCATTATCAACGAACCTAAATTTGTACGCTACCCGGCATTCGGTATTGACATCCCGGTTAACTATACCATACATGGCATTGATGTTAGCCGTCACCAGGCAGTTATTGACTGGAAAGATGTAAAAGCCATGCAGATAAAAAATGTTAAGATCAGGTTTGGCTTTATGAAAGCCACCGAAGGAATACAAAGTGTTGATGGCCGTTTTAGAAAAAACTGGTTTGAAGCGAAAGAAGCCGGTATCACAAGAGGGGCCTATCATTTTTTTAATGCCAGTAAAAGTGGCAAAGCACAGGCTGAAAATTTTATAGAAACGGTTAACCTGGAAAAAGGCGACCTTCCACCGGTGTTGGATGTAGAAAAGATAAGAGGTACAAGCGTTGCCAATTTACAGCAACGGGTAAGTGACTGGATAAAGGTAGTAGAAAAACATTATAAGGTGAAGCCGATTATTTATACCAACGCTGATTTTTATGAAAACTACCTGGCCGGAAAATTTGATGACTACCCTTTATGGGTGGCGCATTACCTGGTAAAGGATAAACCAAGGATCAAACGCAACTGGATTTTTTGGCAGCACAATGAAACCGGTCGTGTAAATGGGATCAATTCCTTTGTTGATTTTAATGTATTCAACGGGGATAGTGCAGATTTTAATAACCTCCTCATTAAAGAGGATTGAATTAGCAGGTTCAGGTATATTCAGCGAACATAATAATCAATTTTTTGTCATAAGTATATGGAGCCGGATGTAAGAGAGTTTTTGGTTAAAATTGTACAGTCCATTTCAATGGGCCTGCTTTGGTTGTTGATAAATATGACCATTGGTATTTATCACGGGTTCGCTTTTTTTGAAGACGGGCCTTCAATGGGGAACTGGATTTATTACGTATTTTTTATTGGTTCAGGTATCCTGTTATTTATATACCTGAAAAAGAAATGGAAGGGTTGGGAGGAAATAAATTATTGATGACATCCACTCCGTTAACTGCTATGATCCACCACAATAAGCCATTGGTTTTTTATTTTACGAAAGAGCAGTGTAAATGAACCTCCTACATCCCCAATACTCCTGGTTAAATGCCATTTCCCTACTACAAAAAAATACAATACAGACAATCTTTTTACTTCCAGCAATTCAAAATTCAGTGTGCCCATCGCTGCTTTATCAGGGTAACCTTTTTTATAATTATCCAACGTATTTTGCCAGCCGTAGGTTATGCCGCTATTGCCAATAAACATCAATGAATCACTGTTCCAATAAGTATTCATGAATGCGGGTAAATTTCCATTGTTCCATTCCCTGGTTTGCGCTGCCATTAAATTCCTTACAGCCAATTCATCTTTACTTTGAGCAAAGCATGCAGACACAATCACTAAAAGCAGGCTTAACATAAAAACTGATTTAAACATAACGGTAAATTTAAATGCCAAGTTAATGATTTACTTTCCAAAACAAGAAGGTCTGCAGTTGGTTCCCCCTTCAGGGCAATGTCATTTAATTAAGCAAGCTATTTGAATTGCACCGCTCCTTTAGGGCGTGATAAATGATATTATTCTCTTACCGGCTTTAGCCAAATAATGATTTCGGCTAAAGCCGTATTTATTTTATCTGTTTTTTTACCACGTCCGCCGCGGCGGACGTGGCAATTGAAATCCTTAACTAAATGACATTGCCCTTCAGTGGGCGGAGGGGGTTAATGCTTATGATGTGCGGAAGTGCATTTACTACGCTGGCACAATCTGTAATTATAATAATGTGCACCGATGATTAAAGGAACTGCAAAAATTAAAAACCAGTTTTCAATGGGATGAAAAAACTGCTTTAGAACAAGAAATATAAACCCTGCGGAAAAAATATACACCGGTACCAGCGAATGGTGATGCTTTACATATCCATGAAACAAAGAATAGGAACCAACAAAAAAGGCCAGTGCAATCATGCCCCATTCAAAAGCTGAATTGTGAATAATATTAATTCCAAAAACAGGCAGGCTGGAAACCAATACCGGCAAAAATGCACAGTGTATTGCGCAGGCTACAGAAGTAGCTACACCCATTATGTCCCAATTGATCTTTGTTTCCATTTTTAGAATGGCAAATATATAACTTTTGCAATAGCGTTGCAAATGTTAAATTGATCTTGTAAGTAAACAAGCCTACATTAACAAATTGTTTGACTGTAACTTTGCGAAAATTATTCGATATGATTAAGAAGTGGTATTTGTATGTGGGTTTCTTTGTGCTGCTGTTTGGCGCCTATTTTTTATACTATTTCAGCCAGGATGATTTTTCACAGTCGGGCCTGCCGGTAATCAACAACAATATTCAACCATTTTCATTTACCAATCAAAATGGAAAAACCCTTACCGAAAGGGACGTTGATGGTAAAGTGTATGTAACGGAATATTTTTTTACTACCTGCAAGGGAATATGCCCAAAGATGAATGCCAATATGCGCAGGGTATACGATGCATTTAAAACTGACCCTGATTTTATGATCATTTCACATACCTGTATGCCGGAAACCGATTCGGTACCGCTGCTGAAGAAATATGAACATAAAATGCTGGAAGGAAAGCTGGCCAAAAATGATGACGGATCTTACAAAATTGAGTATGATTCCTCCATGGCTGGTAAACCGGCCATCGCTACTACCAGTTGGAATTTTGTAACCGGCGACAAGCTGGCTTTGTACAAAATGGCCCGGCAGAGCTATATGATTGATAATAATAAACCCGAAGATACCGTGACCAACATTTCAGACCAGTTTATTCATACACAGTTTTTCGCTTTGGTTGACAAGCAGAGCAGGGTAAGAGGTATTTACGATGGGTTGAAGGAAGATGAAATACAGAAATTGTTTAAAGATATTAAGGAAGTTTTAAAAGAGACATATCAGACCAGGAGCCTGAATTAATTAATGAATGAATACAATGAGTAATGAATAATGAGTGGGCGACCTTCACTGCTAAAAGATTTTAATCCTATGGAATCGTTCAAAATTACCCTAATTATTAATTAATGGTAATGATGACTTTTTACTCATCATTCATCATTTATGTCTCATTATTCATTCCCGCACTCCTCTCCTCCATTTCCTTCCCCTTCGAGCAATGTCATTAAGTTAAGGTATTCAATTGCCACGTCCCTTTAGGGCGTGAATAGAATCAGTTTTAAAGACCGGGCTTTAGCCCAAACAATGACTTGGCTGAAGCCAACAAATAAATAAAAATCTCTATCCCCGCCCTAAAGAGGCGGGGCAAATGATTGATAGCTCTTAACTTAATCACCTCCCCCATCGGGGGAGTCAGAGGAGGCTAGTTTTCCTTCCATTCCGGCACTCTTCCGGGTGTATAGGGTGCACCGTTTTTTTCTAACTCGGCCTCTACTTTTTTCATGGCTTCTCCTATCGATTTTAGCTCTGTTAACACGGGTGCAAATTGTTTGGCAGCCAGTTCATAAGATTCCATAAAGGTTTTAGTAGGAGCAGCGGTGGTACGCCATAAACCGCTTACTATTCCATCAATCCTGCCATTGATGGATGGCAGTGTTTCAAATTCGCTTTTTGCCAGCACGGCATCTCCGTTAAGTAAGCTATTTGCCGCATTCAATCGCTTTTCTATTGTATAGACATCTTTTGAAATATTAACAGGTAGTTTAGGGGTTTCAATTATGGCGGGCTTAATGTATTTTAATTTATTCACCAACTCGCTGCGGTAATTATCAGCAGCAGATGTTACTCTTCTTAACTCTCCAACTTGTTTAGAAAAATCTTCCAGTGATTTTTTATCGGTAGCCGGAAGCGATGCCATATTTAACGCAATGGTTTTAAATGGCTGGGGCGTTACCAGTTCCGAATATACGCCATCTTCAAACTTGCTCAATGAAACCAGGTAATTCCCCGGCAAAGCCATAAAGCCCGTTTCCTGTCCGCCAAAAACAAAGGATTCATCGTATGGCGTAAGATCGATGGCGCCAAAAGGTGCGTACCGAAAATCCCACTCAATACGCTGGATTCCCTTTTTTGCCGGAGCTTTTATTTTTCTTAACACATTACCTGCTTCATCCGTAACCATAAATAATAAATGGGTGGCAGGCTGCTCATCTTCCAGTCGCATTGAATCAATGGAAATATAATAGGGTGCTTCGCCTTTTTTAATTTGTTCTTTTTCCTTTTCCCTGCGCTTCTCTTTTAAGGTTTTGATATCTTCTTTTAGATAATAAGTAAAAACAGCGGCCGGTTTGGGGTTGGGTACGGTAAAAAAGCTTTCTCCCTGGAAGCCCTTTCCTCTTACACCCAACGGCAAAGAAGGCATATACATCAATGCATTTTTAATGGGAAATATAACAGCCGGTTTGGCAAGATCTTCCTTTTTAAAATTGCGTAACGCACTGTAATCATCCAAAATATAAAAGCCCCTGCCAAAGGTGGCGAGTACAAGGTCATTTTCTCGTTTTTGCAATTCTATATCCCGGATAGCGATGGTAGGCAATCCTGCTTTTAACTGGATCCATTTTTGCCCGCCATCAGTGGTAAAGTAAATTCCAAACTCCGTTCCTACAAACAATAAACCCGGGTTTACATGATCTTCCGCAATTGTATAGGCTGTGCCTCTTTCAGGCAAATTGTGCTGTATGGCAGACCATGTTTTTCCACCATCCTTACTTTTAAAAATATATGGATGAAAATCGCCATAGCGGTGGTGGTTAAAAGTGGCATACACGGTATTCTTGTCGTGCTGAGAAGCAATGAGCTGGTTTACATAAGTCCTTTCCGGTACACCGGGAATATTATCAATTTTGGCCCATACTTTTCCACCGTCCACGGTTACATGAATCAGCCCGTCATCTGTACCGGCATAAAGTGTATTTTCATCCAGTTTAGATTCGGCGATTGTAGTTACATTACCATAAATATCCGTTGAACCATTTTTTGCAACGGCATCCATACTCCACACTTTGCCCATTACTGTCAGTTTGTTTCTATCGATGCCTCTTGAAAGATCGCCGCTGATTGCTTTCCAGCTTTCCCCCCTGTCATCTGTACGAAATACTTTATTGGCGGCAATGTACAAGCGCTTATTATCAAACTGCGAAATCATCAATGGTGCATCCCAGTTCCAACGCAGTGCAGGATCTCCTTCTTTTTCAACAGGCCGTATATCCAATATCTCACCACTCTTTTTATCATACCTCACCAGTCCGCCATACTGCGATTGTGCGTACACGATATTGGGATCAGTTTGATCCGCCTGGCTTTCAAAACCATCACCGATACTCGTAAAATACCAATCTGAATTCATGATACCATTACCACTGGTTGTACGGGATGGGCCGCCGATACTAAAATTATCCTGCGTACCGCCATGCACCCCATAAAACGGATACGCATTGTCGGTAGCAACCTTGTAAAACTGGGTGATGGGCAAATTGGACTTATACATCCAGTTTTCCGCTCCGTCAAAGCTTTCATACAATCCGCCGTCGCAGCCCACGAGTAAATGATTGGTTTGGTTGGGATCAATCCAGATGACATGATTATCGATGTGCTTGCTTTTTTCCCCTAAAATTTTGAAATTTTTTCCGCCATCCATGCTAACTACCATATAGGCATTAATGACAAATACTTTATCAATATTTACCGGGTCACAAAATATTTTCTGGTAATAATTACCGGAAGTGGAATAGCTGCCTTGCTTTTCCCAACTCGCCCCACGATCGTTACTTTTATATACACCGGCGCCTTCATTTGCCTCTACCACTGCGAATAACAGATCGGGCTTTGCTGCTGAAATGGCCATGCCAATTCTGCCAATATCTCCCAAAGGCAATCCCTTCATTATTTTATTCCAACTGGCCCCACCATCGGTGCTTTTATATACAGCCGATTCCGGTCCGCCACCGATGTAGGTAAATACCTTGCGCTGGCGCTGGTGTGCAACCGCATAAAGCAGGTTTGAATTACGAGGGTCCATATGGACTTCGCTGAAGCCGGTGTTTTCACTAACGGTAAGTATGGCTTTCCATGTGTTGCCACCATCCATCGTTTTGTAGATTCCACGATCGCCACCGGAACTCCACAACGGGCCGTAGGCAGCTACATACACAACATCGGAATTAGCCGGGTCCACCACAATCTTTCCGATATGTTCTGAATTTTTTAACCCCCTATTCTTCCAGCTTTTTCCGCCATCTTCTGATTTGTAAATACCATCACCATAGGAAACACTTCGCTGGTTGTTATTTTCTCCGCTACCCACCCAAACTGTATTCGGGTTGCCCGGATCGATAGTGATGCAACCGATTGAATAAGATCCTTCGCCTTCAAAAACCGGTGTAAAGGTTACGCCTGCATTGGTTGTTTTCCATACGCCACCTGCTGCCGCAGCTACATAGTATTCATAATTATTTGCAGGATTAACAGCGAGGTCGGCAATGCGGCCAGAAGTAATAGCCGGGCCGATACTACGAAATTTTAACCCATTTAGTAAAGCCGAAGAAATAGTATCCGTGGCTACTTTTGCAGGAACAGCTTTTTTTTTATTTTGAGCGATCAATGTGGAAGAAATTGTAAAAAGGAAAAAGCTAGCGGCAAGCAGAAAAAATCGCATAGTGGAAATATTTAGATGGTAAAAAATGAATTGGAAGTTACATAAAGAATATGTAACTGCCATTCATTTACAGTAGAAGCAGGCAATAATATTATGAGAATTTTCCCCGGCTGGCATACAATTTATTGGGCTACTGAAGTATCGCCTTTTCTAAGGAGGAAAAGAGACGGCTTAGGAGGTCGGGGACGGCATTTCACAAAATTTGGTTATTTTTTTTTGGCAAAAAATAATTAATCATCGAAAGCTGAATGACCGGGTGTTTGCACACTAGCGGGCATAAAAAAAGGACCAAGATAGAAATCTAGTCCCGTTTTAAAATCCAATATCCTATGAAAAACCGAAACGAAGATATAGGATGATGTTAACTATTACAACAGCAAAACCCGTGTAATTAGCAAGCGGTGCATTTAGCTGAGTAAACGGTAAAGCGGGTTAATGATTATCGTATTGTATACCTATAAAATCTTCTCCCAGGTTCTTCGATAAATAACGTAGCAAATGGAAATTTGTACCAACTTTGCAGCATGGATAAGCCAATATTAATTTACTGTTACGATGCGTACTGTGGCTGGTGCTACGGATTTACCCCGGTGATTAAACAAATTTCAGAAGATTTTAAAACCGATTTTGAATTTGAAGTATTGAGTGGAGGAATGATCATTACCGAAGAAGCCAAACACATCGGCGTAACGGCAGGATATATTCAACAGGCTTATAAGGTAGTGGAAGAGCATACTGGTATTCAATTTGGTGCCGATTACCTGTGGCATATCAACAATCCCGATTTGAGTGACTGGTATCCTTCGTCGGAAAAGCCGGCCATTGCACTGTGCATTTTCAAAGAGTTTTATCCTGAAAGGCAAATCGAATTCGCCACCGATCTTCAATACGCATTGCATTATGAAGGCAGGGATTTATGTGACGATGAAGCCTACCTGCATTTACTGGAAAAATATTCCATACAGCAAGAGTCTTTCTTTAACAAATTAAAAAGTGAAGAATATAAAGAAATGGCAAACTATGAATTTGCGCTATGCAAACAATTACAAGTGACGGGCTACCCCGCTGTATTGATGCAGGTAAGCGAAACAAAATTTCATCTGCTGACGAAAGGCTACACCCCTTACGAGGAATTGAAAGAAAGGATAGACGAGGTATTAAAAGAAATGGTGGAGGAATAATTTTGTATTAATCACAGCAGCAATTACATGAAAATAATTTATTCGTTACATTAGCCCGCCTGTTCGTATGCCTGTTTGATCCAGTTAATCAATTCGGGGCTGATCTGCTTTTCATCAGTTAATTTTACCCGATGGGTACACATGCTATTCCAGCTTCCTGCAGCTTCTATGTTGGCTGTTGCCGCAACGCCTTTAATATTTAACCCAATATCCAGCCTTGTTTTTACGGAAGGTTGAATAATGGCAAACTGCTTTTTTCTTCTTACACTCACGTATGCCTTTTTGGGAGAAATGGATACATCTTTTCCAAATTTATTTATTTCCCCCATCAGATTGTCATGCCACGGTTTCAGTTTTTCCTTTCCCTTGTATTGCTCTGTAATGAGCTCTTCTGGATTTTCAGCAGCGCCGGCATGGCTTTGTTTTGCGTAATGTACTACGAGGTTTGCATACCCATGACCGATGCCATGTACCGTTTTAAGGTAGTTCAATATTTCAGCATGCTTTTCTAATTTGCTGTTATTGGCTATGGCTATCCATTCGTCCATTTTCTTTCCTGTTTTTTCTTCCAGGTTTTTTACCTGGTTTAATTCGGCTTGTTTTAAAGTGTCGGTGCTCATATATTTAAAATTATATTGAAGGAATTGGTTTTGTGGTTAACCAGGCAGCTATACAACTGATTGAAATTAGCCCCGTGCAAAATAAGGGAGGTAAAAACCCAAATTTCAATACTACCAGGAAGAGGATGCCAGGCTGGTCAAATATTTGATCTACTTTACTTTCTATTTGTATATAGGCGGCGCAGGCAATACAAATAAAACGAAGGCAATCCTGTGTTTTATTTGCTTTTCTTTTTTGTTGCTTTAGCCAGCGGATTAAAGTCCAGCGCCAGCTTTAGCCAGTAGTTGAGTTTCTTTTTGGTAGTTAATGCTGCTTCATCTATAAGTACATACCTTTTCATTACCTTGCCACTAAAATCCATCGCTGCGCAACCTTCCTTTTCCAGCACCGTTTCAAAAATATCCGGGTTAAGGCGAACCATCAACCGCTCCTTTTGAATACCTGCGCACATTTTATCATTTACCATAAAACATATACCGCTGAACATTTTTTTTTCTTCCATCTTATCCTGTGTTTGTGAAATAAATTCTCTTACCCGGTCTGCGAGTTTTTCATTGTAAGGCATAATAATTATTTTATCGCTTTAGTAGTGTTTCATATTTATTTACCCAATCTGCAACAGTCATTTTACGTGCCAGTTCGCCTATTAATTTATAAGGTATCGTTTCAGGCTTTTTAAACCGGATACAACTTTTTCCCATATCCAATTTAGCTGTAGTGTGTTTTGCAAATTCACCTACAAACCAGTCCAGCAGTTTTTTATCAGCGAAAATGCCCATGTGATATACGGCTATAAAATTTTTTTGTGAAGCAATATTTATAAACCCAAGTGGCAGTTTGGGATCGCAATGATATCCCGGGGGATATAAGGAATGGGGAACTACATAGCCGATCATACCATAGCTGATTTCCTCCTTAAAACCTTTGGGTAAGTTTTCCAGGATTTCCTTTCTGAGCTTAGTCATTGGCGCCTGTCGCTCCTGAGGCAACTCTTTTAAATATTGATCTACTGATGTTACGGCTGATTGCATAGATAAGTTTAAGGTTTGTTGTAGATAAGTTACCAGCTTAAGCGTTGATCATCTTTTTCAGGCGTTCATTTTATGTGAACTGACACAGTGAGCTTATTGACTCCATGGGAAGGGCTTTATCAAAATTACCGGCATTGCCGTCCACTGTAGTATCAGCATCTGTTATTATTTTCCAAACGCCTTCTTCCTTTTCAAGTACAACAAAAAAGCGCCCGTAATATACCTGTTTTTCTTTGCCCGCTTCTGTTACCGAGCCTTTATAAAAGCCGGTTTCCCAGGCTTTGTTTCCATTACAGATCCTTTTATCAAAACGAGGTTCAAAGGTTCGGGTCACACTGGGCCGGGATGAAATGGTATCATTTCAACTATCTGCCGGAAAGTATTTTTCATAGTCCTGTAAAATGTTTTGATCAATCTGTACTCTGGTGATTCTTTTGCTATGCAGCGCAAGAAAGGCCGGGTTGTTTCCTGACAAAAAATGATTTACAAAAGGCTTCCACACCGCTTCGTTAATTTCCTTATTGCAGTTGAACTTATCCGCTTGTGCAGTTGCTTTTGCAAAAATTACAATGGCGGCAATAGCCATAAAATATTTTCCCATCTGTATTCATTATTGCGGTACAGAATGCAATCCTATGCGGTTGCCTTCTGTATCCAGTATAACCGCCATATAACCATATTCTGGAGATATCTCCGTTTTTGGAACCATAATCGTTCCTCCGGCAGCGGCTACTTTATCCAATATTTGCTGAAGGTCCGGGTTTCCATTTAAATAAACCAGTGGCCCGTCGGTAGCAGATGGTTTATGAAAACCACCACCATCCACTACTGCACCACCAATACCATTTACCATGTCATCTAAAGGAAACATCCGCATTTTGATATTCTGTAAGTCCATCGGAATCATCGTAATATCAAATATGGCCTCATAAAATTGTTGAGCCCTTGAAAGGTCAGTTGCCGGAATTTCAAACCAGCTAATGGCATTGTTCATATGTTTTGTTTGTTTATTTGCTTTATAATAAATAGGGTGTTACCGAAAATACCCTTAATCCAATAACAGTTGCTGGTAAAATAATTTTGCGTTCATATTTTGCCCTTAAAGTTTTAAAAAATAATTGTCATTTCTTCGCCGCTTATCAATTTAAGTATAAAATATATCCGATAAAAGTCTGCATCCCCACTCGTACTGATACATGATACAATATACTGGAAAACCTTTTGAGCCACTGTTAAAAAACTGGTCTTTTTTTTATTTTTCTGTAGAAAATACCCATCCGGCAGACAACGACAAATGGTAACGAGGGTTATCGCCACAAACCAATGATGGCGCCCATTAAAGTTAATCCTACCAGGCTATAGGCACCGTTTATGCAAATTAGTTTCCAGTTACGATGTTCAAATAACCCATGCATGGCCACTGCGCAAAACACCCAGATGCCAGCCAGGAAACCTGCAATGGCGCCCCAGGTAACGTCCGTTTTCTGAACACAGTCTGCCGGGCAGGTGGATGGCCCATCTGCCAGGAACATGGCCAGGTTGGCCGCCATCACCAATGAAAGAATAAAGGCAATGCCATAAATCTTAAGCATATTACCCTGTTTTATTTTCTCAATGCTAAGGTTATTTTCGGCCATCCAGCTATTGCCAAATAGTGCCGGTGAATACCAAACACCACCCAATACAAATGCTGAAATGCCGGCTACCAGCACGGCCAACCAATTGATCGATAACATGTCCATAAACAAGTTATTGAGGTTTAAATAAATAATTGAATACCTAAACTAATTCACAAACTTTACATTTACAATTGTAAGCGGGATAAAGCCATGAACTATGCCGATAAAACTGAAAAATTACCCGACGAAGTTTACAAGCGACCGGGAACGGATAAACGATATTGGCATAAGAGTGCTCCTGATTCCCTTCTTTGGCATTTCTATTCCATTGCTTACCCAAATGGTGCCGCATGCAAGCTTTACCAACTGGCAAATAAAATTCAGTTACTGCTATACGATACTGATTGCTTTTGTAATTTATGAAGGCACCCGCTTTTTACACTTTACACTCCGAAGCTATTTTGACTGGTTGAATAAACCCGTAAAAAAAGTGTTGGCAATCGTCGTTACCATCCCGTTTTATTGCGTACCGGTTAGCGTATTAATGCTGGTAGCCTGGTACCATATTTTCCTGAATGGTATAGTAAACTGGCCCGTAGTAAAATTATCGGCAATCATTATTACCGGTGCGGTGTTTTTTTTAGTAAATGTTTACGAAACGGTATTTGCAGTAAGAGATATGGCGGCTGATAAAATTAACAGGGAGCAACTGGAACGTGCAAAGGCAGAGGCGGAACTGGAAGCATTGAAAAATCAAATTGATCCGCATTTTATTTTTAACTCTCTAAATACCCTGAGTCATTTAATTGAAAATAAACCTGCGAAGGCTTTACAGTTTAATGACAGCCTGGCCGATGTGTACCGTTATATTTTGCACAACAAGGCCCGCGACCTTGTATTGCTAAAAGAAGAGCTTGGCTTTTTGCAGGATTACTTTTCCCTGTTAAAAATCCGGTTCGAGCATGCTGTGGTGATGAATTTAAAAGTTCCCGAAGAGGTGTATGACCATTATTTAATTCCCCCGATTTCCTTACAAATTTTAGTTGAAAATGCGATCAAGCACAATGAATTTTCTGATAGTAGCCCCCTGGAAATATATATTGTGCTACAGGCCGAAGTGCTGGTTGTGTCTAACATCATCAGGAAAAAGATGCTGCGAAAACCATCATCAAAAATAGGATTGCGTAATTTGAGTGAACGCTATAAACTGATAACGGACAAAGCCATTACTGTAGTAGAAGAAGAAAATAAATTCATTGTGTGTTTACCCCTGCTAAAAACTGATTAGTATTTTTTATGAAAGTGATTATAATAGAAGACGAAAAGCCTGCTGCCGAAAAATTACGGAAAGCCATTATGCAATACGATAACAGTATTGAGGTGCCTGGCATTTTAGGCAGTGTTGAATCGGCTGTAGAATGGTTACAGAATCATGCGATGCCAGCTCTGATATTTATGGACATCGAATTGACAGATGGTTTATCCTTTAAAATATTTGATCGATATGAAATAAACTGCCCTGTTATTTTTACCACTGCATACGACGAGTACTGGCAGGAAGCGTTTGAATACAACAGCATTGATTATTTATTAAAACCCATTAAGCAGGAGAAATTAGAGAATGCCTTAAAAAAATATCATTCACTGCGCCAGTACTTTGCCGCCAATTTTCAACAGTTGATTCAAGGGCAGCAGGCACCATCAAGGGATAAATATAAAAAGCGCTTTTTGGTAAAAAGAGGGTTAGATTATATTACCATTAAAACGGAAGACATTGCTTTTTTTTATGCCACGCATAAACTGGTGTGTATGGTAGATAAAAACAGCCAGAAATTTATTCTCGATAAATCGCTGGCTGACATTGAAAAAGAAATTGACCCGGCCCAATTTTACAGGGCCAACAGAAAGTACCTCATCAACATTACCGCTATTAGAAAAATAAAAACCTATCCAAAAAGTAAATTACTGATCGAAGTAATGCCTGTGATAAATGAGGAAGTCATTATCAGCCAGGAAAATGTAGCTGATTTTAAAGAATGGATGGGTGGTTAAAGAATTTGTCAATAGGGGTCCTTTCGCAAATCATATAAAGTAAAATGAAAACCGCTTCTTCGCCTGCTGATTAAGGTACTAAACCCATCTGCTATCCTTGATACATCTGTAAATTTTATACTGGCGAGTCGCTCACTTCCTTCAATCAATTCACCGGTAGATACTGCCTGGTCCCAGGATCCGTTGCCCACTGCTGTTACCATCAGCAACATACTATCTTTATAATACTCATGTGGATTCGTCAGTAAAAGCCTGTACCAGTTATTAGTCGCATCCCACGTTACCGAATAGCTAAGGCTACCATTTATTTCATTACCAAAGCTGTCCACTACTCCCCATGCCAACATACGTGGACCTGTAGAAACCGGTTGCCATCTGTTGCTGCTTTGTCCTATTATGAAAGACGATCGAAAACGCATATAACTATACAACTGGTGCTCCGTAGTATTATAAATTAGCATCCCCTGGGCCGGGCTTGATACGGCATTCATCTGCGTTATTGTTAACCTGGGTAATACCAACGGCTTTGCACTTGGCCCGAGGTCCAGACTGGAAGAACTGTTTGGTGTGGTAGTTCCAATACCTACTGATGTAGTTTGTGCCATAGAAAAAAAGGAAAGCAATAAAAGTGGAAACAGAGCAATTTTTTTCATAACTAATTTTTTAAATATTTAAAAGAGTGTGTGGCTGTAGTTTAATATTAAATGCCTGATAAAGAAAATTGATAGGAAATATCAATCCGGTTAAATGTGAATTTACATTGTACCTCACGCAGGTTTAACAGAGTTATTCAGCAGGTTTCATTTCTTCCCGTTTCAGAAAGAGCAGGGTTGAAATTAATCTTGAAAGTAAGGATTTTATCAGATACTTTTTGTTTTGGCCGGATAAATTGCTAAAGTGGATTTCAATCGCAAATTACCGGATAAACTTCTATCGATTTTCTATAGACATGCATTCTCATTTTCTTGAAAAGGCAATTCGCCCTGGATGCAATTTTTTTACATAAATACGTAGTGAGATTTTATTATCCCTAAAGTCAAAAAATAATTTATGTAATTTTTTTGAGTTCTGCATCTCAATATAAAAACACCTGTATGCAATTTCACTTTTTTAAAGATGCCCGGTATTTTCAAATCATTTTTCAATTTGCCTTTCTTGGCTATGGTATTTTATATTTGCACTGGAATGCAGATTGGTGGCTGTATGCAACGTATTTCACCATAAGCATCAGCACGCAATTTATATGTGAAATGATTTTTAAGAAATACGAAAGCAGGATTTTTTCACCCGCCTGGTGGACTAAATTCAACATAGGAATTCCCTCAGCACTGATCAGTTCTTTTGGCCTGTCACTTCTACTAAAAACCAATCATTTTGAAATTGCCGCACTAGCCGCTTTTGTTTCGATTGTTTCAAAATATACCATCCGGGTAAACGGAAAACATATTTTTAATCCATCTGCACTGGGCATAGTTACTACTATTTTGTTAACAAATAGTGCCTGGATCAGTACCGGGCAATGGGGTAGCAATACGGTGCTGTTTTTTGCTATTATTTGTTTTGGGTTCATTGTAGTAACAAGGGTACAAAAACTGGATCTGAGCCTTGCTTTTCTTGGAACATTTGCAGTATTGCTGTTCTTTCGTCAGATCATTTTTATTGGCTGGCCGGTTGATTTTTTTGTACAGTCCATCAGCACCGGCAGCCTGTTACTGTTTTCCTTTTTTATGATCACAGATCCTAAAACCACTCCGAATCATCGAATCGCAAGAGTTATATGGGCAACATTTATCGCAGTAGTGGCATTCTATTTAACAACCTTTCATTTTATAAATGGCGCTCCCATTTGGGTGTTGGTTTTTACTCAACCCATTGTACCTGTACTGGACAGTATTTTTAGGGGGGAAATTTTTGAGTGGAGACCCTCCTTAAATCTCAGCATAAATTATCGGCAAATTTTCCCGGCATACTTTAATAATACCAAGCTCATTAACCCGTCCGCAAATTACGATGATTTTAACATGCCAAATTCTTTTACATCTGCAGATTCGCCCAGCAATGAAATCATTAAAGTTTGATCCATTTCTAAACTTTTGTCACACAATTTAAACTTAACAATATGAAAAGTAAACTAATCATCATCGCAGTTATCATCGGTGTATCGCCGATGCTGTATTCCTTTTGCGGATTTTATGTAAGCAAAGCAGATGGTACCATCAAAAACAAAACCAGCCAGGTAATATTGGTTAGAGATGGTAACAGGAACATCATTACCATGTACAACGATTTTAAGGGAGATACCAAAGATTTTGCCATGGTAGTACCGGTACCGGTGGTTTTGAAGAAAAGCGATATTCATGTGGTAGACCAGGGGATTTTTCAACGACTGAATGATTATAGTGCTCCCAGGTTGGTGGAGTATTATGATGAAAATCCCTGCAATAAATATAATGTGAAGGATATGGAAATGAAAATGGCACCATCTTTAAGTGGAGCGATGCCGGGCGTTGCCTTAAGCAAAAGAAAGGAAAGCGGGGTAAAAGTAGAAGCCAAATACCTGGTAGGTGAATATGACATTTTAATACTCAGTGCCAAAGAAAGCGGTGGATTAAAGGAATGGCTTACTATGAATGGTTATAAGATTCCGGCAAATGCAGAAGAAGTTTTAGCGCCATATATCAAAAGCAATTTAAAGTTCTTTGTAGTGAAGGTAAATGAGCAGGAAAAGAAAAAATTGCCGGGCAATTTTTTACGTCCGCTTCAGATCAGTTTTAGTTCACCAAAGTTTATGTTACCGATCCGTTTAGGAATGGCCAATGCGGATGGCGACCAGGACCTGGTAGTTTATGCATTTACCCGTAAAGGCAGGATTGAATGTACCAACTACCGAAATGTTGAAATTACGACCGGCAATAAAATACCCTTATTTGTAAAGCAAAATTTTAGCACCTTTTATAGTAACCTGTTTACCCAGCAATGGAAAAAAGAAAACCGGAGTCTTGGTTTTTTAGAATATGCATGGGATGTAAGCCCGTCAAATTATGTAAAATGTGATCCCTGCGTTGGTAACCCACCTACACAACAGGATATTGTACAGTCTGGTGTTTGGTGGCTTCAACCCAATTGGGATGACTATAGTAACGTAGATGCGGAGATCGAAAACTCCGGCAATAACAAAGTGTTTTTTACAAGGTTACATTTCCGGTATAACCGCCAGAGTTTTCCGCAGGATCTGATGTTCCAGGTAACGCCGAACACATCCAGCTTCCAGGCAAGGTATATCATCACCCATCCCGCTACCTGTGATTTAAATTGCGATGCCGGCAGGAAATATTTACAAGATCTGAAAAAGAGAAGAAAGAATGAATTGAAAGAGTTAACCTCCCTCACCGGTAAAAACATTGATAACTGGCAGGATGATATTGCCCTGGAAAATGAAGAGGTGGATAAAGCAGCAGTTGGGTACGCAGGTTTATTGCCGGAATTTAAACAAGAACAATCCGCGGATGAACATTCCCCCTCCGGAGTAATTTTGTTTGGTTTGGCAGTACTGGCAAGCGGGGGCTTTTTAAGATGGAAGGGTATAGTATGAAAAAGGCGGGCGGGCCCGATCCCAAAAAAAATAATGAAGTCGATTTGGTAAAATTTTAAATAGGATTGTGTAAGGCATTCTTCATTTGGAGAGTGCCTTTTTGATATAAAATAAGAAGCCCCGCCAGAAGCAGGGCTAACTTTACCAAAACCTAACTATTTATTGATTGGGACGTTGTCCACCATTTCCTCTTTGTGGCCTTAAAGACGGTTCAATCTCGTCTTTCCATTTTTTCATTTGTTCTTCAGTAAAAATTGCTTTCAATTTGGCATCTCTTGCATCTGCGAGTTCTTTACGTTTTGCCATCATTGCATCCCTGTCCATATTACCACCTGCACGCATTTCTTCCATTGCTTTTTGTTGGGCATTGCTAAAATCGCTGATCACTACCTCGGTTTTTGTTTTTGCATCATCAGCTAAATTTAATACTGCCAGTTTCTCCATTGTTGCTTTTGTACGCTCTTCCGGTGTTTGGCGTTGTCCGCCACCGCCTCCTTGTGCATTTGCCGCAGTTATACTAAAAAGCGCAGCAAATACCATTAATACAAATTGTTTTTTCATGTTACTTTTATTTAAGCGTTAAGAGATTTTTTAATTGGACGACACGACCTAAAAAAACAGGCGGTGATTTTTATTTATTAGTTTTTTTTCTTCCCTCGCTCCCTCTCCTGTTAAATACTTTTACAAACAAAGAATCAAATGCCGGACGTTGCGCTGGTGTACATAACTGCCGGATACTTTTTATGTGAGTAAGCATATTAACCTCCATTGCTTTTTGTGAGGTAGCAGATTTTTCTGTAAGGCGGTAGATCACTGAATCATTAAAATCACCTGCTACTAATTCTTTAAACTGCTCATTTTTTTTATTCCTCATCGTTTCAAAAAAGAGATTCATTTTCTCCCTGTGCTGTTTGCTGAGCGTATCATACTGTACCAGTTGCCCCTGGTTGAAACCGATTTCATTTTTTAAAAAGTTTGAAATATATGTTTTCCTGTCAGGCCGGTTGGCTTGCTTTGGTGGCTCTTTTTTCTGTAAGAAAAAAATCAGCATAGCAATATTTGTAATTAACAATATGGCTATGATCACCAGGAAGACCTTACTTTTATTTTGATCGTTTATCATTATGGTTCTGTATTTTCTATATCATAAATGGTGGCTACGGTATAAGTGAGCTCATCAGGCGAAGAAGAAGCAATCTGTTCTGATGTGGTTGCTAAATTGTCTTCCCTGTTAAATGTAACAGCCAGTAGATTTAATACAATCAATATCACGAGGCCAGGTATGGCGATAGCAGGTCGCCCGATCAGCCAACTTACTTTTTCCCACACTGATACGTTTTGTTTATTGATTCTTGCACGGATGCGTGTTAGGAGGAAAGGCATTGGAGTAGCTCGCTTTACATCATCGAGGCTGCCCATTGCTTCTTCTATCAATTGTTCAATATTTTTATCCTTATTCATAACGGATTTTTTTATTGGTCCGAAAATTTTTGCTGGTAATAATTATGCAATACTTTTTTTAAATTCACTTTTGCCCTGCCCATCAATGATTCTACTGCATATAAACTCGTGTTCATTA